>ENA-ORBV01009393-ORBV01009393.1-microbial-mat-metagenome-genome-assembly--contig:-NODE-9393-length-16074-cov-4.895480_pt1 | contig 16074 bp, 13 predicted proteins | sample MGYA00237777_ERZ505514 | MGnify/ENA primary metagenome ERZ505514 (study PRJEB26160, sample SAMN06269048) | microbial mat metagenome | isolation source: Oligotrophic lake microbial mat | place... | reverse complement strand
CCCCTTGCAGCACGGCGTCGCCCGCGGGGTGTCCGTAGGTGTCGTTGATGGACTTGAAATGATCAACGTCGAGCATGGCCATGGAGAGGGCGTGGCCGTGGCGCCGGGCGCGGCTGGTCTCCTCCGCCCAGCGGGTATCGAAGAAGGCGCGGTTCCAGCACCCGGTGAGCCCGTCAATCTGGGCCCGCTGGGCGAGCATCTGAACGAGTTGATGCATCTTGACGGCCGAGCGCATGCGGACGCGGAGTTCGGTGAAGTCGAAAGGCTTGGTGATGTAATCCACGGCCCCCAGATCGAAGGCACGGACTTTCGCATCCTGATCGCGGTGGCCCGACAGCATGAGGACCGGGATGGCGCTGGTGGCGGGATGATCCTTGAGACGTTTCAGAACGGCGAAGCCGTCGGTGCCGGGCATGTTGAGGTCGAGCAGGACGACCGCCGGGCGGAGGCGAATCGCCATCTCGATGCCGGCTTCGCCCGACTCAGCCCCGGCAAAGGTAAGGTCTTCCTGATTCAGGCGTGTCCGGAGCAGGCGGTGGACGTCGACGGAATCGTCAACGATCAGGACGAGCGGTTTCGCGTCCTCGATGATGCTGACCTGTGGAGGAATGCTCGCCATCGGTTGGTTTCGAGTCGTCGCTTGGCCCCTGCTAGGCGGCCTTGCGAACTCCTCCCGCCATCACGCGTGCCGCGATGTGTTGGAAAGACGCGAAAACGGTCTGAAGCTCGGGTGTGGCGGCAAACGCGTCGCCGTCGGAGATCCGCATGGCATCTTCCACACGGCCCGCGGCGACACCTAGGAGCGGAAAGCCGTATCCTGCCGAGGAGCCTCGGAGTTGGTGGGCAAGCCGCTGAACGGTGACGAAGTCGGCGGAAATCCAGGCCTCGGAAGCGGCCCGAACGCGGGCCGGAAGTTCGTGGAGGAAGAGATCGACGAGTTCACTCATGTCGGGGTCGTTCGCGAACTCGCTGGTGATCGGTGGTTCGTGGGCGGGGCCGCTCGGGATAAACGGGATACTCATGGGCGGTTTCTCCGCTTCCATCATCGACCGACCGAGAACCACGGTTGAGGGTCCATTCAGATTTTCGCCAGCGGCGTGTTCGGGTGGCGTCAACCTACGCTCTCTCCCTCGTGAATACTCCCATAAACACCCCCTCCGACCCGTTTTCATCCGATGCCCGCTACCGCTGGACGCTGCTGCGGGCGGGGTCGTTTCGGCTCGACGGGGGGTCAATGTTCGGATTGATCCCTCGGACGGTGTGGTCGCGCTCGGTGCCCGCGGACGACCGTGGGCGGATCGACGTTCACCACAACTGCCTGCTGCTCGAGCGCGTATCGGACGAACCGTTGGTGGATGACGAGCATCCAGCGCCGTCGGTGGGCGGGGGGAGCCGGTTCGCGATTATCGAGACCGGGACGGGTGATAAGTTGGATGAGAAGAGCCGCGAGTTGTTCGCGATGTCGGGCGAGACGGTGCTGACGGCCCTCGCGACGACGGGGCGGAAGCCCGACGAGATCGGCGCGGTGGTGGTGAGCCACCTGCACTTTGATCACGCCGGCGGGCTGACGCGTCTGGCCCACGCGGGGGAAGCGGCGGACTGGATCGGAGCAGCCTCGGGGATGGCGGGTTCTCGGCCCGATCATGGAGTGAAACTGACGTTCCCCTTCGCGGTGATCTTCACCCAGAAGCGCGAATGGGACGATGCTCTTGCAAACCGGAGCGTGATGACGCGGACGTATTTCCGCGACCACGTCGAGCCGATCGCGGGGCGGATTTTCACAGTGGACTCGGCCCCGCCGTTCGCGTGGGACTACACCCCCGGACGAAGCGAGTTGCCATTCTCGTCGTTGCCGTACCGGGAGAGCCCGCTGCCGGGGTTGCCGGGCGTCTTTGTGTTTTTGACGCCGGGGCACACCTGGGGGCAGCAGGCGGTCCGGTTCACCGACGATCGCGGACGGACGGTGGTGTTCACTCCGGATGTACTGCCGACGGTGAACCATGTGGGGCAGGCGTACAGCCTCGCCTACGACGTGGAGCCCTATACCAGCGCCGTGACGCGGAACTGGTTTTTGCACGAGGCCGCGACCAACGACTGGCTGCTGGTACTCGATCACGAGCCGGGAAACCCGTGCCAGCGGGTCCGGGTAAACTCGAAGGGGTGGTACGACCTCGTCCCCGAGCCTCCGAGCTCGTTCGCATCGTCGTCACCGATCGGGTAGCGAAACGCGGACCGGGACCATGGGAACGCGGCCGTTCTCGATCGTGAAGCGGGCGCTGGTGGCGATGGGCTCGAGGAGGAACCCGTCGGCCTGCAACTGGTCGATGGGAAGTCCGCTGTTGCGGCGAGTGGGGAGGGTTCGGACCAGCATGACGCGCGGGCCGTTGAGCCGGAGGTCGGCCCGGAGATCGGAGAGGTCCCAGGTTTTGCCGCCTTGGGTGAGTTCACGCAGACCGGTGACGCCGATGGGTTGGACGCGGGTGCCCGCGTAGTAGTCGAGGGCGGAGTTGTAGTATTGATAAGTGGAGAGGCGGTCGGGCTGGATCCCGGAATCGAGGAGTTCGCGGACGAGGGCCCGCGGGCTGCGGCCGCCGGAAAATTGCTCCCGGCCGAAGCCGTACCACCAGCCTTGGGCGAGCCCGAGGAGGGCGAACGCCAGGCCGAGCGCAACGCGGAGGCGGCGGCCGACAAGCCACGATCGGCCGTGAAGTCCCAGCCGATAGGCGACCCACAATCCGCCCAACAGGGCGACGCCGGGCCAGAGGGGCGTGAGGTACCGGGCGATGCCCTTACCGAGGATCGAGAACGCCGCGAATCCAAGTCCGAGCCAAGCGACAACGATGTACCAGCCGGGGTCGAACCTGGGCTTGCGGCGGAAGATCCAGACCAAGGCAAGCATGGCGGCGAGCGAGCCCAAGCCGACTCCGTAGGACATGGCCTCGAGGTTCTTAAGGGGCGATTCAGGGACCAGAATATTGAGGTTGTCTTCGGTCTCTTTGTTGGCCCAGGCAGCGGCGGCGGCGGGGCCGATCCGGGAACCAACGATGCGGCCCCACGCGAGGAGAGCGACCACCGGCACGCCCAGGACAATGAGGAAGTGGGTGCGGGTGAGTGCCCGCCAAAGGGCAAGAGCACGCGGACGGAGTGTGACACGGGCGCCGAGAATGCCGAGGGCGGCGCCGATGCCGGCCAGCAGCGGCCAGCCGACGGGATGATTGAGTTGAGCCGCGACCACGGGGTCTTTGGCACTGCCGAGGAGAACCCACGTCAGTGCGAGGATGACCAGTGCGCCGAGCAGCCCGCCGAGCGCGATTCGTCGTGGTGGAACGCTGGCCGGGATATCGGGCGAACACGCGGCCCACAGGGCTATGCCGCCGTAGGCGGCGACGAAGATCGCGAGGAGTGCGGGCGGGCCTTTAGTAAGGGCGGCGGCGGTGGCGGCGAGGGTGGCGATGAGCAATGGGGCGACGGCGGTGGGCTCGGGGCCGCAGGGAAAGCCGCAGGGGGCGGTGGCGAGGGTGGCCGCCCGATGGGTGCGCCATGCCGCAGCGATTCCGCCGATGGCGACCGTGACGAGTGGCGCCAGCCAGATATCGAGTTCACCGATGCGGCCGGAGCGGGCGTAGAGGACGCCGGTGGCGAGCATCCCAGCGCCGAAGAAGGCGGCGTCGCGCGCGAAAGACTCGGAGTCGGCGCGGGAACGTTCGGTGAGGAGTTTCCGGCCGACCAAGTAGGTCGCGAGAACGCCGATCCAGGCGGCGATCGCGGCGGCGGCCCGGAGTTCCCACTCGCCGGCGATTTCGCCGCGGACTTTGGCGAGCGTGAGTTGCACCCAGTAGAAGAAGGGCGGCTTGGCGAGGTAGGGTTGGCCGTTGATCGTGGGGTAGAGCCAGTTCCCGCTCAGGCTCATTTCCCTCGCGGCGAGCGCCCGCTGTGCTTCCTGCCAGTTCGTCAGTCCGTGGGTGGTGAGGCCAACAAAGAAGGTGATGAAGCAGAGGGCCGAGAGCACAAGGCCGTCGCGAAGGCGGGAGGGTGGATGTGTGGAGTCGGTCAGGCCATTGCCCCCGGGCCGAATGCAGCGCGGACGAGCGCGGGAAGCACGGCTGACGATGAGCCACCGAGGGTGGCATCGACGAATTCCGAAGCGGGCGTCGCCTCCAGATTCACTTCAATGGTGAACGCCTCATTGCGTTCGGCGTCGAACAGAAATCCCGCCGCCGGGTAGACCACAGCGCTCGTTCCGATGGACATGAAGACATCGCACGAGCCGGCCGCGCTCGCTGCCGCGGCGAGCGCGGCGGGCGGGAGCATTTCGCCGAACCACACGACGTCGGGCCGCAAGAGAGCGCCGGGCGTGAACGGTGAAGTCGGCGGGTAGGTGCGGAAGGCTGATTCGGGGGGCGTCATTCGTTCGCCCGATGTGGTGCAGCGCCATTCCATAATCGTGCCGTGCAACTCGACGACACCGATGCTGCCGGCGCGTTGGTGAAGGCGGTCCACATTCTGTGTGAGCAGCACGAACTCGCCTCCCTTGGCTTCGACCGCGCGTTGGAGCGCCGCCAGGGCGCGATGGCCGGGGTTGGGTTCCGCGGCGAGACAGCCCATGCGCCGCCAGTCGTACCACTTGCTCACCATGGCCGGGTCGCGTGCAAATGCTTCGGGCGTGGCGAGCGTCGCGGGATCAAACTCCTTCCACAGCGACTGCATGTCGGGCGGCAGGTCGGCGGTGGTCGCGCCGCGGAAGGTTCGCAGGCCGGATTCGGCGGAAATGCCCGCGCCGGTGATGACGGCGACGCGTTTTGCGGCGGCGAGTCTGCGGGCGACGAGTTCGATCGGGCGAACAGTCATGGGCGACATGGGATAGGAGGGCGTGAGATTGAGCGGGCTTACGTCGCGATCCGCGCGGAGCACGTTCGTTACTGGAACGCCCTTCTGACCGCCAGCGGGAAGTCGAGGATGGTGGCCACGTCTTCCGGTGATTTACTCTCGAGTTTGCTCAGGCGCTTGATGATTGGCTTGGGGTCGTCGAAGGCGATGGCACCGAGGGCGGCAAACTTCTGATCGAGGATTTCGCGCAGATCGACCTTGTCGGGTCCGGCGTCGTTGCGGGCGTGGCCGCCGGGGTACATCACGAGCCCCGAGTCGTGTTCCGTGCCTTCATCATCGGTGATGACCATGGAGGTCGGGATGCCGTCGGGGTACTTGGCGTCGTATTCGGGTCCGCCGTGCTCGAAACTCATCTTGCCCATCAATTCGCGGGTTAGCGGATCGTGCAGGCTCTTCATGTCGAAGTCGCGCGGCAGGAGCATCAACTCCTTCCATCCGAGCGGTTTCTTGGTGGCCTGACGAAGTTCGAGGGCTTTGCGGAGCATGGTGCACACGAGGTAGAGCATCGAGTGATCCGCGCTCTGACGGGTCTTGGGATCGCGCTTGGCGGGGTCGCCGATGATGCCGAAGGCGGGTTCGTAGGCACGCACACGCATGGACTGGATGCAATCGCCGGTCTGGTCTTCGAGGAGGCGGGGGGCCGCGTTGATGAGGTTGATCAGGCCTTGCAGGGCGCCCGCGCTCTGGTGTTCGTAGAGGCCCAGTTTGAAGTGCATGCCCATGACCGCGAAGTCGGACCCGGCGCGGGAGAGGTGGAGATCGAACGGGGAGGCATCTCGGGTATCGGTGTTGGGCTTGCTTGCCCCGACCTTCTGGAACATCTGTCCGGGCCCCTCGAAGATGCGGAAGATCGCTTCGGGGTTGCGGAACATATCGCGGGGGCCCATGAAGCCGGCCATGCTGCGCTTGACGCTCAATACCGCGGCCTCGGTGCTGATGGCGGCGGAACTGCCCTTGCTGTCGGACAGCTGTTTGCCGGCGCGGATAGCGCGGAAGGGGACGTAGTGGGCCAGCACCATGCCGATGGCGGACTCGATCTGGCTGGCGGTTGCGCCCATCATCGCGCCGAAGGCCGCGGCCGAGCCGATGGCGCCGTGGACGACGTGGTCGATCTTGTAGGTTTTCAGGCTGAAGGCTTCGGCGAGCCGGCCGCGGACTTCGTCGAGGAGGATCATGCCGCGGAGGGCGAACGCGCCGTCTCTCCCGCGGAGTTGGGCGGCGGCGAGGGCGACGGGGTAGAAGTCGTTGTGGCCAAATTCGCCGGCGGTCTGGTTGCGGGCGGGGTTGAAGCCGAAGTTGGTGCCGTTGCTGTCCCACTCACGCACCGCCGCTGAATTGGCGACGATGGCCTTCTCGACCTGGACGTCGGTGCGGCCGCCGAAGACGGGGACCCCGGTGCGGACGGTGGAGCCGGGCGGAGCCCAAGGCACGCCCTGCATGGAGCCCATGCCGGAGGTGGGGGTGGCGTATTGCATGGCCTCGTTGCGGAGAAGAACCGGGGCGTTGGTTCCCATGGCGATCGCGGAAAGCCCGCAGAGGCAGGCGTCGGTGTGGAAGAGGTTGGTGCGTTCGAGCACCGAAGCGTCGGGCTCGGCGCGGACGCCGGCCTGGTCGGACATGAAGTCGATGGCGAACTGAGCGATGCCGAGGGCCTGATTGGAGTCGGCGGGGAGGGTTACAACAGCGGCGGGCATGAGGAGATTCTCCGGGAAACAGGAGTGCGGTCGGGAGGGTAGGAAATCCGCCAAGGGGGAACGCAGAAGGGGCGGGCCATGCGCGACGGGCTTGCCCTTTCGGGGAATGGGGCCGAATACTTGAGCCCGATTGTGCGGCTCATTCTGGGGCGAGTTCCGGGATGTGCTTCGTCATGCTGGAGACGTACTTGAAGACGCTGTCGCAGAAGATCATGACGCCGCAGCCGGCGTTTGGGATTGGTTGACGCCCGAGGACGTTGCGGGCACCCTCAAAGATGAGGCCGGAACTGGGCCCGGCGAAGAGGCCTTCGCGACGGCAGAGTTCGAGAGCGGTGGTGTAGGCTTTCTCAAAGTCGATCTCGAGGATTTCATCGATGAGGGCGGGGTCGAACAACTTCGAGACGTGGAGTTCGGAGGTGTTGCGAAGGCCGGGGACGTCGTGGCCCTCGCTGGGCTGCACCGCGAAGACCTTGATATCGGGGTTCTTTGACTTGAGGTAGGTGGCGCAGCCGGTCACGGTTCCGCAGGTGCCGAGCGAAGTGAAGAGGTGCGTGACGTTGCCCCCGGTTTGCCGCCAGATTTCGGGGCCGGTGGTTCGGACGTGGGCTTCGGAGTTGGCGCGGTTCTCGTATTGGTTGGGCATCACGTAGCGCTCGGGGCGGGCCTTGGCGTACGACTTGGCGATGCCGATCGAGCCCTCGCCCATGCCGGGGGAGGGGCACATGGCGTCGTTGATGACGTCCACATCGGCCCCGGCGATTTTCAGGAGCACTTTTTTCTCGTCGGGGACTTTGTTGGGCACGATCGCCCGCATGGAGTAGCCCTTCATGGAGGCGATGGCGGCGAGACTGATGCCGGTGTTTCCGGAGGTGGGTTCGACGAGGCCGCGGGCCGCCGTGAGCTTGCCTTCACTCTCGAGTTGGGCGATGAGGGCGGCTGCCGCGCGGTCCTTCACGCTTCCGAAGGGGTTCATCCACTCCAGTTTCGCAAACAGATCGAATCCGGGGGCGGGGTTCAAGGCGTTGATGCGGACGAGAGGGGAAGGGTTTTCCTCGTTGGGGAGCATCTCCAGCACGGAGTCGTAGACGCGGGTGGCGTGATTCATGCGGGAATCGTAGAGCAGCGAAGCGGGTTTACCGGTCACGCCGGGATGCGTGCTGAGACCCACTCGTCGAGACCGGAATTCCGGGCTGAGTGGGACCGCGCGCGGGCTAACGTTGCGCCACACACATGGCACGAACCCGCATCAAAATTTGTGGAATCCGGGATGACGATGCGTTGGCTGCGGCCGTGGCCGCCGGGGCCGACGCCGTCGGGTTCAACTTTGTGAAATCGTCGGTTCGCTATATCGAGCCTGGGGAGGCCGATCGCCTTGTGCAGATGTTGCCGCCGTTGGTGGTGGGGGTGGGCGTCTATGTCAACCCGGTGTACGACGAGTTTTGCGATATCGAAGAGCAGTGCCCGTTCCTGGCGTTCAGCCAATTGCACGGGAACGAGGGCGTGAAAACGGTCAAGCAGTGCGGTCCGGATGTCATCAAGGCGATCCGGTTTGATGCGGCGACGATCGCGGCGGAACTTTTGGAATGGGCCAAAGTGGAAGAGGTCGCGGCGATCCTGATCGATGGTGGGAATGGCGGCGAGGGGAAGACGGTTGACTGGCAGAAGTTGGCGGACGCGCTGTCGGACAACGAGCTGCCGGTCTTTCTGGCGGGCGGGCTGACCCCGAACAATGTGGGCGAAGCGATCCGGATCGTGCGGCCCTACGCGGTGGATGTGGCGAGCGGGGTCGAGAGTGACCCGGGGGTCAAGGACGCCGAGTTGATCGAGGCGTTCTGCAAGGCGGTGCGCGAGGCGGATGCTGCGGGAGATGAGTAAAGGCGGCGGGTCAGGGCGCTGGGGCGTGCCGGGATTCCATCAGAAGTCACACGACCCAACTCGAGAGGAGGCCGACGGAGCGATGTATTCGAGCGTGAACCCCAAGAAGCGCGGCGACCTGAACCTGGCCCATTCGGGCGACCCCGACGATGCGTTCATGTGGTGGCCGATCACCGGCAAGGTGGGGCCGGACGGGGTGCCGTGGAAGGGCGATGATGCGAAGGCGGTGATCGATTGCGGGCGGTTCACGTTCAAGGCGATTCCCGGTGATATCGAGGAGTTCAATCGGAGAGCAGCGGCCTACGGCGACTTGGATATCACGGCGTTGAGCGTGCGGACGTGGCCGGAAGTTCGGCAACGCTACGCGATGACGGCGTGTGGCGGGTCGTTTGGGGAGGGGTACGGGCCCAAGGTGGTGGCGAAGAACGACCGGTACGACATCGAGGGTGCGGAGAGTTTGAGGGATGAAGCGTTCAAGGTCGCGATCCCCGGGAAGCGCACGACGGCATTCTTGGTGTTGAGTCTGCTCATCGGGAAGACGTCGATGTTCCGCAAGGAGCGGTTTATCGAGATGCCGTTTGACCGGATCATCCCGGCGGTGGTGAGCGGCGAGGTGGATGCCGGGTTGGTGATCCACGAGGGGCAGACGTCGTTCGCGGATGCGGACCTCAAGCAGGTGATCGACCTGGGGTCGTGGTGGAAGCAGACGCGGAACTTGCCGTTGCCACTGGGGATCAACGCGATCCGGCGGGACTTCGATGGGCGGTTCGGAGATGGGTCGCAGGCGGAAGTTCTTGGGCTATTACGGAAATCGATCGATTACGCGTTGGCACATCGGTCGGAATCGATCCATTACACGTTGCCGTACGCGGTCGAGAACGCGCGGCGGAGCGGGACGCAGGTGCCGACGATCGAAGGAGTGGATGCGTACGTGTCGATGTATGTGACGAAACTGACGATCGACATGGGTGACGCGGGGCGTAATGCGATTCAGAAACTCTTGAACGAGGGGCACGCGGCGGGGTTGTGTGACCACCCGGGCGACGTGGAGGCGGTTTGAGGGGGAGAAGGTGTTCGGAATCAGGCACCAGGCATCGGGCACTCGGCTTTAGGCATTGGGCATTGGGCATTGGGCATCGGGCATCGGGCACTACGGGACAAGGACGTACTTTATGCTTACTTTTTTTGACCATCGGCGCGTCGATTGAGACTTCCCATGCCGCGTCTACCCATTGAACATGCCACGACCACGACTGTGCGGATGAACGGGCGGGAACTTCTGGCGTTCGGCGGGTGCAACTACATCGGGCTGGCCCACGAGCCGGAGGTTCATGCAGCGCTGGTGGCGGCACTGGCGGAGTACGGGATCAGCACGACCGCGAGCCGCGAAACCACGGGGAATACGCGGGTTCATGAGGAGCTGGAGGCCGCGCTGGCGGCCTTCACAGGGCAGGAGGCCGCGATCCTGTCGGCCGAGGGCTACACGGCGAATTTCGCGGCGTGTCAGGGGCTGGCCGACACATGCCGCGTGGCCCTGATTGATTCGCACGCTCACCGGAGCCTGCGGAACGCGGCCACCGCGGCCGGGATGTTCGTCTTTGAATACGAGCACCTGAACGCCAATTCGGCGGCGTGGCTCGCGAGACAGAATGCGGATGCGGGCGTGGCGATTATGACCGACAGCGTCTTCGCGGCGGACGGCGCCGTGGCCCCCTTGCGAGAGTTGCTGGGTGTGCTGCCGGATGCGCGGTCGGCGTTGGTCATCGACGATTGCCACGGCTTTGCGGTCTTGGGGCCCCGGGGTGAGGGGGCCATCCGGCATTTCGGGCTGGACGACGAGCGGGTGGTCATGACGACGACGCTTGCCAAAGGCTTGGGGTGCTACGGCGGCGCGGTGTTGGGGCGGCGCGGGCTGGTTCAGAAGGTTCAGGATAATGCCTGGGTGTATCGCAGCAGCACGCCGGTGCCGCCTCCCCTCGCCGCGGCCGCGCTGGCGGCGGTGGGCGTTATGGAGCGTGGGGGCGTTGAGCGCGTGGCGCGGCTCCGCGCCAACGTCGAGCGAGTATCGGCCGGCCTGAGGCGGCTGGGCCTCTTGGGGACACGGAGCGCCGACGTGCCGATCCCGATTTTCACGTTCTGGTTTGAGCCGGGCGCGGCGATGCAGACGGTCTACGAGCGTTTGCTGGAAGCGGGCGTGCTGGCGCCGCTGATCGCCTACCCGGGTGGACCGACCGAGCATTACTTTCGAGTGGTGGTGAACGCGATGCACACGGAAGCGGACGTCGAACGCTTATTGAGTGCGTTGCGGGCGGCGGTGTGACGCTCGAACGTCCGCGCGTCTAAAAAAAGGGCCAAGCGTTCAAACGGTCAAACGGCCAACAGGGATGCCCGACGCGGGGAGAGTCCTACACCAAGCGGCGCTCGGTAAAACGGCCGTGGCTCAGGGCCCCGACCGGCCGGTGATCGCGGACAACAGGGACGCCGCGAACAAGGGTGGTATGGGCGAAGCCGGCCAAATTCATTCCGGTGTATGGGGACCAGTCGCACCGGGACTGGAGTTTTTCGGGCGAGATTGTGACGCGGTATTCGGGGTCGATGAGCGCCAGGTCGGCGTGCAGCCCGGGCCGGATGTCGCCCTTGATATGGCCTAGGCCCATGACGCCGGCGGGCGTGCTTGAAAGGAGCGACACGAGTTGGTTGAGCGTGAGGCGGCCGGATTCGACGCCGAGGGTGTAGAGAAGGGGGAGGAGCGTATCGAGTCCGGGGAGGCCCATTGGGATCTTGGTCCAGTCACCGTAACCGCCTTGGGCATCCTCCACGAACCACATACCTTTTTGGGAGCGAGTGAAGGAACAGGTATCGGTGGAAACCACACTTACTTCGCGGCAGAGTCCCTGCCAAAGGCGTTCGATATCGGTGCGGGATTTGACCTGCGGGCAGCAGGCGAAAAGGTGGCCGTCGGGATTGGCGAAGACCGAGTCGTCGAGGCAGAGGTATTGGGCGCACGTCTCGGCGAGGACCGGGACGCCGCGCTTTCGGGCGGCGGCGACAAGATCGGCGCCTTCGGCGGTGGACATGTGGACGATGTAGAGCCGGCCGCCAGTAACCGAGCACCAGTGGATGGCCCGTTCGATGGCTTCGGCTTCGATGAAGTTCGGGCGGGTGATGGGGTGGAGGCGTGCCCCGTGCTCCCGCATCAGTTCCGGGTGGTGGTGGCGGCGGATGAGTTCGTCGAGCACTTTGCTGGATTCGGCGTGGACGAGCAACATGCCGTTGAGATCGGCCATCATCTCGAGAGTTCGGAACATGCGTCCGTCGTCGGAGTTCCAGCCCTCGGATTCGTAGATCATGAACTCCTTGAAGGTGGGGAGGCCCTGCCGGATCATGGTGCCGATTTCTTCGAGGTGCTCGTCCCGCGTGATCGCCATGTGCCAGGAAAAATCCACCAGGCTGCGGTTCCGCGCTTTCTGGAGCCACGTCTCGTGGGCGTCCCGCAGCGTGCCGCCAGAAGCGGGGATCGCGAAGTCGATCAGCGTGGTGATTCCCCCGCACGCCGCCGCCCGCGAGCCCGACTCAAAGTCGTCGCACGAAACGGTTCCGCAAAACGGGAGTTCCAGGTGCACATGCACGTCGATCGCTCCCGGCAGAACGTGCATCCCGCTCGCGTCGATGGTCTCCTGCCCGCTCAACGTGTCGGGGGCGGCGAGCTCACGGATCAGGCCGGATGCAATGCCGATGTCGCCGACGGTGGTGGTGGTGGCGGTGGTGATGGAGCCGTTGCGGATAACGAGGTCGAACATCGCCGGGAAAGTAGGCATCGACAGGGCCCCAGGCCGCGTGTGCGGAATGGAGCACGTCCCCCCGCGAGTTTGTGCGTCAAGAATGGCTGGATGTGGACAGCGGGGGCCATCTGTGAACGCGTACGACGCGCCCTGCAAGCGCACGAGGACGCCCTCCGGCTGGAACAGGCCGTGAAGGGGCTCGATGCGCTCTCCGAGGTCGCTCTGCACGCGGTGTTGGCGAGCGGTTTGGCGAGTGACGCGTCGGTGGTCCTCCGCGAGGTTCCGTATCCGGGGAAATCGGCGGCGGGGACCTTGCGACGCGAGCGCGATCGGTGTGACCTGGTGTTGTTGCCGCAGGGAGAAACCCGGCTGATCGACCCATTGGTCGAAGCGAACACCCGTGCCAGTGCGGTGGGGACGCTCTTCGCGGACTTGGTGGGGCCGGCCGAACCGGGTGTGCTGCCGGAAGCGGCGTACTGGCTGGAAACCAAGGTGGTCGGTCAGATGACGATCACCAGCGGATGGCCGGGACCTAACCGGGCGTACGCGTCGGAATTGGTGCGGTCGATCACGATCGATCTGCGGAAGTTGGCCTCGCAACCGGGCATCGAGCACGGGGCGTTGCTGCTTGTGGTATTCACCGACTGTCAGCACACGGCGGAACACGACGTCGTGACCGCGTTGGAGCGTTGTGCAGGGCAGGGTGTGCCGATGCGAACGCCCGAGATTATGCACTTCCCCATGGTTGAGCGGATGGGGAACGCGAATTGCACGGTGACGGTGGTGCCGCGACGAGGGGATTGAAGGTCGCGAAAGGGACTGATCGCGGTGGGCAGACGCGGAACGAGCGCTGGGATGCGGGGCCGCGATTGGCTACGAATTGGTAGCGGAGGGGATGCCGGCCGAGATGTCCTCGATCGCGTCCGCGGCGAGCACGCGGGCGTTGAAGCCTTGAAATTGCGAGACGATGTTCTGGAGCGAAGCGATTTGCTCACGCTGGCGCTCGGGGCTCGCCAGGATGCGCAGGGCCTCGGCGGCGATGGGTTCCCCGCCGCCCCAGTGCGGGATGAACTCGGGCACGATGCGCTTGGAAGCGATGACGTTGGGGAGAGAGAAGAGTTTGGTGGCGAGGATGGCCCGGACGAAGATGAAGAAGAACGGGTTGGTTTTCTTGTAGAGCACGATCATCGGCTTGAGCTGCCGGGTGACCTGCAGGGTAACGGTGCCGCTTTTGACGAGCGCGATATCGCACCAGTGGATGATGGCGTCGGTTTCCTGAACAGCAATCGAGAGGCCATCGGGCCACCCGCCTTCCAAACGGGCGAGATCCTTCAGGAGGTTGGCGACGTTAGGGCTGGTCGCGGCCACGACACCCTTCGCGCTGGGGTGTTGCTTACGGATGGCGGCGAAGGCCTCGAGCAGCACCGGGAAGTGGCGATGGAGTTCATCGGGTCTGGAGCCGGGCATCAGGGCGATGCGCGGATGGCCATCGCCGAACGGCATCGCCCGTCGCGCGAGGTCAGCCTTCTCGACCGGCTGGTCGAAGAGGACATGACCGATGAACTTGGCAGGAACGCGGCGGCGTTCGAAGAACCGCTGCTCAAAGGGAAGGAGGCAGAGGACCATGTCCGTTCGGTCGCGGAGTTTATCGATCCGCCAGCGACCCCACGCCCAAATTTGCGGGGCGACGAGGTGGACCACTTTGATGCGGTGCTTTTTCGCGATTTTGCAGAGCGGGAAGTTGGCCCCGGGCGAATCGACGGGAATGTGAACGGCCACGGGGTTGAGGGTCATCCACTTATCGACGTCGGCGTTGATGCGCCGGTGCTCCTGGATTTTGGCCAGGCCCGGCAGCCCCATGACGGCGTCTTCGCCGGTCCGCCGGATGAGGATGGCGCCGGCCTTTTCCATGCGCGGGCCGCCCCAAGCGAAGATCGGACGGTTGGGATTGCGGCGCTTCAGTTCGGCGATCACGCCCGCGGCGTGGTCATCGCCGCTGGGCTCAAAGGCCGTGAAGAGGAGCGGAGCGTTGGGGTCGAAGGGGCGGGGCACGCGGCGTGAGGGTAGTAGCGGGGAAGAAGTCACCGGGAGTCACGGGAAGTTAACCAGGGTCGGCGGACTTTTCGAAGCCCGCGTCAAAGGCCCGGGCGCTGGGCTCAAAGTCGAGGCCGCGCAGGAACTCACAGGCTTCTCGGGCACCGTGTTCACGGTCCATGCCCGAATCCTCCCATTCGACGCTGAGGGGGCCGGTGTACCGGATGCGGTTGAGCGCTCGGATGATTTCCTCAAAATTGACCTCGCCGCGACCGGGTGAGCGGAAATCCCAGCCCCGGCGGTGGTCTCCGAACGAGAGGTGGGAGCCGAGGATAGAGGAATCGCCGTCGGGGGTGCGGATTGCGTCTTTGATGTGGCAGTGGTAGATGCGGTCGGGGAACGCGCTGATGAAGCGGACGGGGTCGATCCCTTGCCAGATGAGGTGTGAGGGATCAAAGTTGAAGCCGAAGGCGGGTCGGTGATTGACGGCGGCGAGCGCTCGGCGAGCGGTGTGGATGTCATAGGCGATTTCGGTCGGGTGGACTTCGAGGGCAAAGCGGACGCCGCAGCGGTCGAACTCGTCCAGAACCGGGTTCCAACGGTCGGCGAAGTCCTGAAATCCGGCGTCGGCATCCGCCGGTGAGGTGGGCGGGAAGAAGTAGAGCATGTGCCAGATGGACGAGCCGGTGAAACCGTTGACGACCGGCACGGAGAGAGCCTGCGCGGCACGGGCGGTCGCCATCATTTCGTCCGCAGCGCGGCGGCGGACACCCTCGGGCGAACCGTCTCCCCAGATGCGGGGAGGGAGGATGGCCTTGTGGCGGTGGTCGATGAGGTCGCAGACGGCTTGGCCGACGAGATGATTGCTGATCGCGAAAACCTTGAGGCTGTGCCGTGCGAGGAGGTCGTGGCGAGACGTGCAATAGGTGGGGTCGGCGTTCGCCCGGTCCACCTCAAAGTGATCGCCCCAACAGGCGAGTTCGAGGCCGTCGTAGCCCCACGAGGCGGCCCACTTGGCGACCGTTTCGAGGGGGAGGTCGGCCCATTGGCCGGTGAAAAGGGTTTTGGGGCGCATGGGGGCAAGATAGCAGATGGCCGAGGGCAAAGCACCGATCGGAATGGGTGGGGGGGTTCCAGAAAAGGAAGGCATCGAGACCGGAAGCATCACGGCAATCGGCGCAGCGCGGCGGGGCATGACCCCCTGTCGAGGTTTTGGTATAGTGATCGCACCCCGACGGTGGGCGGTCGCTAGGAAGGCGGCCGGCGCGGCGATCGGGTACCGAGGGCTACTGCATTATGACGCCGAATGGATCGGGTGGTGGAACCGTGGCGCGACTCTCGCTCATGATGTTCTTCCAGTTTTTCGTGTGGGGGGCGTGGTTTGTCACTCTGGGCCCGTTCATGGCGGCCCGGGGTCAGGCACCGGCGATGATCGGGAACGCGTACACCACCGCTCCCATAGGGGCCATTCTGGCGCCGATTTTCCTCGGCATGGTGGCGGATCGGTTTTTCGCGACGCAGCGAGTGCTGGGGATACTCCACCTTCTGGGTGGGATGCTTTTGCTGGCGGCCCCGAGCGTGGCCCCTGCTGACGGGGCCGCCTCCGCGTGGCCTTTCATAGGCGTCCTGCTGCTGCACATGCTCTGCTACATGCCGACGCTGGGCCTTTCCAACTCACTCGCGTTCCACAACATGACGAACCCCGAGAAGCAGTTTCCGCCGGTGCGGGTGCTGGGGACGATCGGATGGATCGTGGCGGGCTTTGTGGTGGGGATGGTCGCGAGCAAGATGACGCCGGAAGG
>ENA-ORBV01009392-ORBV01009392.1-microbial-mat-metagenome-genome-assembly--contig:-NODE-9392-length-16074-cov-5.063949_pt1 | contig 16074 bp, 12 predicted proteins | sample MGYA00237777_ERZ505514 | MGnify/ENA primary metagenome ERZ505514 (study PRJEB26160, sample SAMN06269048) | microbial mat metagenome | isolation source: Oligotrophic lake microbial mat | place... | reverse complement strand
GGCATACGAGATTCGCCTTAGTCTCGTGGGCTCGGAGATGTGTATAAGAGACAGAATAAGACCACGCACTTCCATTCTGCCGCCAATCTGTGATACAATTCACAGGTTGCATAAGGACATCGAACTGCGACGTACAGCACTTCTTCTGTACTGCCCTGGGGACAGTTGTAGCTGGAAAGCCACGACAAGCGCGCAAAGCGCAATCATTAGGTTTAACCGGGAAAGCACAGAAGCGATGGGGACGACCAACACCACGTTGGCAACACCAACAAAGATGTTGGCATCATTAGCGTAACCGTTGACACTTTCAACGCCATCGCTGACATCATCAGCTTAAGCGAAGCGGCTTCGCCCGGCACACATTTAAACCTAACCGATTAATTAGTCCACAGGGAATTCCAAATGACTGAAAATTTTAACGACTTCGGCTTGCGAGAAGAAATCTTGCAGGCAATCAATGAATCTGGCTACACCGAACCTACCGCCATCCAAGTGAGCGCTATCCCGCTGCTGCTGCAAGGCCGCGATGTGGTGGGGCAAGCCCAAACCGGCACGGGTAAAACCGCTGCGTTTGGCCTGCCCATGCTCAATAACCTGGATGTCGATGCACCCGGTATTCAAGCCCTGATTCTTACCCCAACTCGTGAATTGGCAGCCCAAGTTTGCAACGCCATTTTTGAATATGGCAAGCATCGCGGCATCCGCGTGATGCCCATCTACGGCGGCATTTCGTATACACGCCAAGAAAAACGGCTGGAACGCGGCGCTCAGGTCGTCGTCGGCACACCAGGCCGCACGATTGATATGATGAATCGTGGGGCGCTGGATTTTAGCACCGTCAAGTATCTCGTCCTCGATGAAGCCGATGAAATGCTCAAAATGGGCTTTATCGACGATGTTGAGACGATTTTTAAAAGCGTCCCGGCGGAACGCCAAACTGCGATGTTTTCCGCCACGCTGCCCGATGCCATCCGCCGTTTAGCAGATCGTTATATGCACGATCCGGTTGCTATCACCATCGAGCGCAAGCAGATTACGGTTTCGCTAATCGAACAGCGGCATTATATCGTCCATGAAGAATCGAAACTGGCAGCACTTTCACGTTTGCTGGAAACCGAAGACCTCAAAAGCGCATTGATCTTTACCCGTACCCGTGCAGGCTCGGCGGAATTGGCGGAATCCCTGCTGGAACGTGGCTTTGTGGCGGATGCGCTGCATGGTGAACTGAACCAAGCGGCGCGTGAGGCAGTTTTGCGTCGTTTCCGCAACGGTCAGCTTCCGATTTTGGTTGCGACGGATGTTGTGGCGCGTGGTGTGGATATTGACGATGTTTCGCACGTCTTTAACTACGACATGCCCTATGACTCGGAAGATTATGTCCACCGTATCGGGCGCACCGGACGCGCCGGACGCACAGGTATCGCCATTATGCTGGTGACACCGCGTGAACGCCGCCGTTTGCAAATGCTGGAAAACTTCATCAAGCGCCCCATCGTCCGTACCGAACTGCCCAAGTTAGAAGCCGTCCGCGCACGCCGCGATCAACGCTTTACCGAAGGCGTAGACGCTTTGCTCGCATCTGAAGGCGAAGAATTGCTGCAGGAAGTCGCGTTGGTCAATCAATTGATCGAAGCGGGTTATGATGTCAATCAAGTGGCGGCGGCAGCGATGCGTTTGGCACGGGCGGATGAATATCGCCGTCCGGTTGAGCATATGCGCCCCATCCGTGAGGAAAGCCGCGACAGCAGCGGCCCCCGCCGTGACTATAATGACCGTCCCCGTTACGAAAATGGAAACGGAAATGGAAATGGGAACGGCAGCAATGGCAAGTTCAACAGCAAAAATGGCAAGTATGAAGGCGGGCGCAGCGAAGGTGATGCCTCACGTCGTCCGCGCCGCGATAACAGCGTGGTGGAATCCGGCATGGTGCGCTTGATGATCGACGTAGGCAAGAATCAAGGCATTCGCCCTGGTGATGTCGTCGGTGCGATTGCGACGGAAGCTGGAATCCCCGGCAAGTCCATCGGCGCGATTGACATCCGCAACGACGCGACCTATTTTGACGTGAAGGCCGACCAAGTGGATCGCGTATTGTCCCAGATGAAACGCGGCAAGCTGCGTGGTCACGCCATCAACCTCACCCGCGTGAGCTAAACGCGGAAGGTTGAACCCTAGAGACAAAAAAGACACAGAGCATCATTTCTGTGTCTTTTGTTTTCCGATACAAAGAGTCGCTATCTTCAAAATTTGCGCCAAGTGTATAATCAGCGTGTTTATCGGCGCTTATTTGTGGATTTTTATGGTGCATATTCGCTGGATTTTTATGGTCGTGACTCTCGTTTTGCTTTCCGCCTGCAATTTACGCAGCGAACCGCAGGAAGCCTTCAACGCCACAATCGCACCGACAAGCCAAAGCGCCCCGCTCTACAGCGCCACCCCTTCGCTGCCGCCGACAGAAACAACGACATCCACACCCGAAGTCACCTTCACGCCTAGTGCAATACCGACAGAAACACCTACGTTTACACCTGAATTTTCGCCCACGCCGTCCAATACGCCGCTCCCTTCCGCGACATTAGCGCTGCTCACGCTCACGCCAGCCATCGCGCAAAATGCGCCAGCTACTTATGTCAATCCACCAGCCGATTTTAGCCCCAATTCCGGCTGGAGCTGCGATGATTTCCCGTGCGCGGACGACATCGACGGTTTTATGCAGCGGATTCGCTTTCCAGCGGGTTTTGCGTTGGAACATGTCGGGCGTTTCCCCGGTCAGCCGATGCAAATCACCTATGGGCAAGATGGACGACTTTACGCGACAGTCCTAGAAAATGGCACTCGTAACGGCGCAGTTTATGTCATGAATGCTGATGGCACGGCTATCGCATACAGTCCGACCTTTGTATCGCCCCTTGGCCTTGCTTTTCAGCCGGGGACGGATGTCCTTTATGTAAGCGCCCGTGTAGCCCCCGCTTCAATCGGGCGGCTGTGGCAAATTCAATCTGACGGCAAAATCACTTATTTGCCGATGGAACTCCCTTGCTGCTATTCATTGATAGATAACCAGCCCAACGGCCTCATTTTTGGTCCCGATGGTTATTTGTACATGGGCGTTGGCTCGCTGACCGATCATCTTGAACCCGCTGACCCGCGCACCAATGATTACGCTGATTTGCAGCCGAATGAAGCGTCCATTCTACGTATCCAACCGCATACGGGCGAACTCAGCGTTTTCGCCAGCGGGATTCGCAATCCTTATGACCTCACCTTTGATTCAACCGGGCAGCTTTACGCCACCGATAACGGCATGGTGGAAGGCGCAGGTGATCGTGTGCTGAGTATCATGGCAGGTGGTCATTATGGCTGGCCTTATTGGGGAGCGCGGGGCTGCTTTGAGTGTCCGCCAGTTCCGTATGATTTGACGATCAACGATGATCTTCTGCGTCTGCCGGACTACACCTTACCACGCGGCCTAGTCGCCTATACCGGAACGCAATTTCCGGCGAATCTGTGGGATAACCTATTCGTCGCCTTATGGAACGGTACGCCCAATGGGCAGCGCATTGTGCGGATTGATCCCCGCGCCATCACTGATCCCGCGAATTTTGTACCAGAGCCTTTTGTAACCGGATTGATTCGTCCGGTGGATATCGTCATCGCGCCGGATGGTTCGCTCGTCATCGCGGATTATGTGTATGGGCATATCTGGCGGGTGCGTTATACTGGAGGTTGACGATAGATTAGGATTAAACCCTATATCTATCTATATCCTTTAATACCCACCCAATTTATTGCCGTTAAGCAGCGCTAAATCATCATTTTCATTCCTCGACGATTTCACCCTGTATTGTGTCGACTTCGGTGAAAGGGATATCGCGGGTGGTTGCGGCTTGCATCAGCAGCGTGAGGCGATCTGCCATCGAAGCCGGGTCGGGATGGATGCCGTCTTGCAGCAGGGCAGTCTCGAAGACCTGCTCAATCACCGCGTCGATTAATGGAGCGCTGTCAGTAGTTGTGAGCAGGCGCGTCAAATTGTGCATCAAAGGATGGCGCGGGTTGAGTTCCAGAATCTTGACGGGCAGCTCATAATCCCGATCTAGTAGGCGGTTAATGCGAAACATATTCCGTCCGCCGCCTGCTTCATCACTGACCAAACGCGCCGGACTGCCTGTAAGCGATTTGCTGGCGCGGACTTCGCGGACACGTTCCCCTAAGACGGAGGTAAAGCGGGTTTGCAAGCCTTCAAAAGCGGCTTCAGTGAGGGCTTCGGGGCGCGATTGCGTCTCTTCTTGTAGTGTGCCGATTTCGCTCAGGTCAATATCGGCTTCGTCGGCGCTCCGCAGGGCATGATCTTTGTAATCCGTCAAACCCATGACGAGCGCTCCATCCACCGGATCGGTAAAGTACAGCACTTCGATACCGCGCTGACGGAACGCGTCCAGATGGGGGCTGCGGCGGGCGCTGTGGAAGTCATCCCCGACGATGTAATAAATATCCTGCTGATTGGCAGCCATGCGCTCGATATAGGTCTCCAGCGAATAGAATTTTTCGGTATCGTCGTCAAAGGTGGAATTAAAGAACAGTAGCGGTTCAAGTTCGGCGCGATCACCGGGAGACACGACCATCCCCTGCTTGATGAAGCGTCCGTAAGCCTGATAAATGGCGAGATACTGCTCCAGATTTTTCTCTGCCATGCGCTTAAGTTCGCTCAGGACTTTGCCCGTGATCGTCTTTTTGAGGTTGACCATGATGCGATTGGCCTGCACACTTTCGCGGTTGACGTTCAGCGGCAAGTCTTCGCTATCGACCACGCCTTGCACAAAGCCGAGATATTCCGGTAGTAGGTCTTTGCAATACTCCTGAATCAGCACTTTACGGGCATACAATTTGAGTCCTGCCTCTTTGCGCGGGCTGAACATATTCGGTTCCGCGCCAGAAGGGACATAGAGGAGTGCGTAAAATTGCAGCGGCACATCCGCCCGCATGACGATGCGATGCAGCGGCTTTTCAAAGTCCATCGTGAGCATTTTGTAGAAATCCTGATACTGCTCTTCAGTGACTTCATTAGCAGACTGCCGCCAGAGCGCGGTTTGCTTATTGGTCGGCTCGGTATCGCTGCCGATATAAATGGGGAAGGCGATGTAATCCGAGTGCTTGCGGACGATATTTTTCATCGTCCACGATTGCAAATATTCCTTCGCATCTTCTTTAAGGTAAATGATGATGTCCGTCCCGCGATGTTCACGCTCGGCGGATTCGATGGTGTATTCATTGCCACCGTCAGATTCCCACGCATAGGCGCTTTCGCCCGGAAGGTATGATCTTGAGATAACGCGCACTTTATCCGCCGCCATAAAGACTGAATAAAAGCCGACCCCGAACTGCCCGATTACATCTTGCACAGCGGTGCTGTTGGTACTGCCGGAATTGCCCTTCATCGCTTCGATAAAGGCTTTCGCGCCGCTTCGTGCGATGATGCCGAGGTTATTGATCATATCTTCCTGAGTCATCCCGATTCCAGTATCACTGATCGTCAGGGTTCCAGCGGCTTCATCGGCTTGAATGTCGATGCGGAGTTCGGCTTCGGGGTCAAGCACATCGCGATTGGTCAATAATTCAAACTGCACCCGATTCAGCGCGTCCGAAGCGTTAGAGACAAGTTCGCGCAGGAAGATGTCGCGCTCGGTATAGAGCGAATGAACGAGGATATTCAGCAGTTGTTGGATTTCTGCCTGAAAAGTATACGTTTGCTGGCTCATCGTAGTTATGAAACTCCATACGCAATAAAAAATTGAGTCGCGCCCATTTTTAACACGGCTGTGTAAGAATCAGATAAACATTTATGAGCAAAAAATAAAGCGCATCATTGTGCGCCTTATTTTGATCTTTATACGGTGAGGTCACTCAAGGGATATTGAACGGGTCGGAAACGGTAAAGCCATTGTTGGCCGAACCGCCCATCGTCAGCCAGCCTCCCGGCCCCGCCGATTGCACCGCCGCGTAGTATGTTCCGGCAGGAAGGGCGAGAGGCAGCACCGCCGTACAGGTCGCACCGGGGTTGATGCATCCTAGAACGCTAGAAGACTGCCATTGGAAGGTGTAGGTCTGCGCCGCGCCAGCCGTTCCCACCCAAATTTGATACCATGTTGTCCCACCTGTCGCCGTCCAAGTGAGCGTGACATTGCTGCTACCTGCGCTGCCAACCACACTATTGACCAGCGGCGGAATTGGGAAGTTGAGGCTAAACGTCGCCGGGCCACCAAAGCCGTTGCCAAACGCGCCGCCCACACTCGCGCCACCGGGGCCTTCGGCGTTGATATACACATCATATGTGCCGTTGGCGAAAATCCATGCGTCTGAGGTGAGCGAACAGGTCGTGCCGTTGCATAAACCCGTTCCGATTTTTTCTTGGTAGGCGGTGTATGCCCAAGTATTAGTGGTGCGGTTGAAAATGCTGATGAAAAAGCGGGTAGCTTTGGGATCGTCCTTCCAGCTAACCGTCGGACGACCTTGATTGGGCAGGGCGGTAATGTTGGTCGGAATAGCGGGAGCGGTATCAATCGTGAATTGCACCGCGCTGGTTATCCCACTGAGACCACCAAGGCTGGTATAGGCTTGTAGATGGAAGACGAACTGTCTATTGCTGAGCGCTAAGGTGGGATTAACACTGCATAAAGATGGGCTGCATACAGTCGCCGCCGACACCCATTGATCGAGCAGAGTGGTAGCGTAATCGGGGGTTGAGACGAACAAACGATACCACTCAACAGCCGCATCGCGGTTCCATTGGAAGGTCGGCTGTGCGGGAGCGGTGGTGAGGTTGCCTGTGACGATCACGCCAGTAGGGGTAATGGGCGGTACTGCGATGGTGAAGGAAGCACCGCTGCTCCATGTGCCTATATCGTCAAGGTTGGCGGCCTGAATATTCCAAGCATACGTACCATTCGCCAGCGAGAGGAGGGAAGATGGCGTATAAGTGCAAACTTGTCCTGAGCAAATGCCAGCGGCATCGACCCATTCGGTGAGGAGAGGATTAGTATTCGTCCCATCCCAAGTGCCGATATAAAGTTGGTAGCGCGTGGCGTTGGCGACATGCTGCCACGAGAACAGCAATGCGCCGCTGGTGGTGATCGTCGTCCCGGATAGCGGGTTCAGCAGGGCTGGCGTGGCAGGCGGCGGCGATTGGGTCGCGGTAGAAGTGGGAGTTGAGGTCGCTGTTGGTGTACTTGTGGCGGTAGAAGTGGCAGTTGAGGTGGCTGTTGGCGTATTTGTCGCGGTAGAAGTGGCAGTTGAGGTCGCTGTCGGCGTACTTGTCGCGGTAGAAGTGGCAGTTGAGGTCGCTGTTGGCGTACTTGTCGCGGTTGCAGTAGCCGTTGGCGTTGGAGAATTCAACACACCGCGATAGGTGATGGAAGAATTACCTGTCGAAAAATAGATCAGATTATTGATGTAGCCTGTCACGGCTGAGTGACGCGCATTAGGTAGGGGGGTGATATCTGTCCATGTATTCGTCGTTGGATTATAAATAGTGACGTTGTTAACGGCTGTATTATGCTGTCTTTGCCCGCCTAAAACGACAATTTTGCCATCAATCACGAGGGTGGATGACGTGATATGATTACGCCCGAATGGTAAACTGGCGACTTGTGACCACGTATTTGTTACAGGGTCGTAGACATGAACATCCGCTTGCGGGACAAGGTTGCCATCATGTCCATGCTGTCCGCCGACGATATAAATTTTATTGTTGAGCACGACTGCCCCCATATGGTGTCGCGGATTGGGGAGCGACGGTTCTGTGCGCCAAGCCGTGCCGTTTGGAAGATCGAGCACATAATGATTGCCCACATCTTGGGTGCGAGCTTGATTCGTCCCACCGATATAATGCAGTTCGCCTGCGATATAAATAAGCTGACCAGCAGCGCGGGTTGTGGGCAGTTGTGGCATTGAAGAATAGGTATTGGTAGCGATATTATAACGCCAGACTTCCCGTGTTCCGAAGATTTGCCCTGTCCCGTTTGTGCCTTCGATATAACCACCTGCGTAGTAAATATTTGTGCCGTCAGTAGTTAGCCCGGCATGGGTAGCCCCTTTCGGCATGTTGAGCAGCGCTGACCATTGATTAGTGGTTGGATTATAAACGTAGGCCCGGCGCGTAGGTGTGCAGCAGGTTCGTGTACTGTCAAAACCGCCGAAAGAATAAAGCAAACCGTTCACGACGGCGCTTTGTCCCTCGCTGTTGCTATGAGGCTGTGAAGCAACCGTTGTCCAAGTAATATTGGTGCTGTCATCAATGGACGCAAGCGCAACCATTTTCGATAGGTAGAGCGAAATCAGTATCAACATAGCTGTAATTGCCATCCCCATAAGGGGACGGTGACGACGGATTATTTGGTTAGAAATAGAAGAAAAAGTTGGCATCACAAGAATTCCTACTGAGTACAATTTTTGGAATTGAATACCATCCATTATCATCTATTTAAGGACTATATCAGCCTTTCGTGGGCTATTTTTTACGTAACAGAGGAAATTTCATAAATAAAGGCAACTTATGAATGAAATATAAAAACCCCGTGAACTCGCGGGGTTTTTATATTGGTGATTGGGGTGCTTAGGCCAGCGAGCGAGCTGCTTGCCTAGTCTTTGTCGCGTCCAAAACTGCCGCGACCACTGATATTCGGATCGTCGTTATTTTTTGTCGGCTTAGGGGGTTGGCTTCGCGGAGCGGGCGATGAAACCCCTCTGCCGCCTCGTGGTCTGCCGAAGCTGCCGCGCCCTTGAATATTGGGGTCATTGTAACGTGGCGACTCTTCACCGTCACTATCTCCGTCAGGACGACCAAAGCTGCCTTGTCCCCCGATGTTTGGATCGTCGTATTCGGGGCGGGTGTTCCCAATGAAGGGTTTATTTTGGGCCATTAAGCGTGAAATCACGACTAAGGCCAAGACAAAGATGATCCCTAAGAGACAAATTGTACCGGTATCCATCGTCAATGCTCCTAGTTAATCTCGAATTGGACAGAGTTCATTGGGTTGCCATTGACGATGAACTCGGCTTCATAATTGCCGGATTCAAAAGTGCTGGTGCTTTCAAAGACGAGGTTGATACAGGTATTCTCGAAAGAGTCTGCTGAGGTGATGGGGGGTAAATCTTCAACCGGTTGTCCATCACGATAGAGGCGTACGAAAACTTCCGTATTGGCTGGAATTGTGCTTTCTTCCGCTACAACATAAAATTGTGATGTATCCGAGTTAAAACTCGATGTCGTGTTGACAGCACATCCATCACGATCAACTGACTCTGATACGACGACATTGCCAAATACGATGCCGGCATCAGAAGCGTTATCTTGATTTACTTGCTGCGTAGCTACCCGCTGTGTTGCTGTCGCTTCAATATCATTATCATTATCGCTACTGCCCGATCGGGTCAGTAACAAGACGATAGCGCCTAATACCACTAACACGATAATCGGCAAAAAGCGCTTGATGTCGATCCCTTGTGGATTGTTTGTACTTTTCATGTTCCCCTCCTATGCACATACGCAAATATGAGGACATCATAGTGCTGATAAGTGAGAGAGGAGTTAATTGAAAGCCAAATTGAGACTTAATTTAGCAAAATATGAGACTTTTGTTAGTCTGCATCAGGTTCCTCTGAGTGGCGCGGCGGTTGTTTTTCACCATCACGCAATGCAACTAAGCGGCGATAAGTCGCTTGCAGCGTGAGCGCGTCCGCCACATGGAACGGGTCAGGCGCTTCTACGGCAACCGTCGCCTTCACATCATAATCGACAAAGGCTTGCAACAGTTCCCGATAGTGCAAATCCGCTTCATTCAGCGGGAGATGTTCTTTTTCACCTTTAGGCGTGTAGGCGATGCCACTCATGTGAAAATGCAATTTTTTAAGACCTTCTTCGCCCAATGTTTCGCGCACCCGCCGCAGCGCATCATCAAATTCCGCATAGCTGTTAAAGCTGCCATCGCCGCGCCTCGCATGAAGGTGCGCCCAATCAATGCAGGGGAGGATGCCAGGAATATCACGGCTGAGTTGCAACACTTCATCTAAATTGCCAAACATGGCGGATTTGCCCATTGTTTCTGGGCGGAGATTCACATCTACGCCTTCTTCGCGCAAGATGCCTGTGATTTCGATCAATTTTTCTTTAGCGCGTTCATAAACTTGTTCGGCGGGCTGCGTGTGATAGCTGCCGGGATGGAACACAATATCGTGTGCGCCTGCCAAAAAGCCTTTGCGGGCTGCGGCTAAAAGACGCGCATCGCTTTTTTCCATCAGTTCAGTCGTTTGGCTGTTCAGGTTAATATAATAAGGGGCATGAACGCTCAAGGTAACGTGGTGTTTTTCACCAGCGGCTTTGATCTGGGCGCATGTTTCATCGGTAACGCGCACACTTTGTACCCACGCAATTTCCAGATGCTGCAAGCCCAAACGGGCGATATGTTCCACAGCGGCGGTTGTACCGCTAGTCGGGGTGCCGGTGGGTGCGCCGACGGTGCCAAAACGCAGTTGATCGTTAGCGGTTGTCAAGCGACAAATCCTTTTCTGGAACGTATAATGATATGAATATAGTTTGCGGCGGTGAGCTTGTTTTGTGAAAACAGTTTCACCTTATCAAAGAACAATTGTATCATATTGAGGCTACGAATTCGATGCTCACCCCAGATGAAAAAGTCCATTTTCCTTCGCCCCGCCTTTCGCGCCGTACTGCGCTCATCATTACCTTTGGCGCACTTGCTATCGTTTATGGTCTGTGGAACATCCCGCAGCTTGATTTTTTGGTGTATCCCTTTCGCTTATTCGTCTCCTATGTGCATGAAGCCGGACACGGCATCATGGCGATGCTTTCTGGAGGGCGCGTGGTCGGTTTTAGGATTTTCGCTGATGGCTCTGGCTTGGCGACAACACAAGGCGGCAGCCGCCTCTTGATTCTACCTGCGGGTTATTTGGGCGCGGCTTTTTTTGGCGCTGTGCTTTTTTATATCGTCAATCGCTATCATGCCGCACGTTCCGTCTCGGTCTGTATCGGGATTATGTTGGTGGTCTTCTCCGCGCTTTTTGCCCGTCCCGATAGTGATGGTGTGCCAATTGCGCTCGTGGTTGGATTACTGGCAGGTCTCGGTTTGATCGGATTAGGCATCAAAACTGGATTAATCCCGAACCTGATTATGCTCAATATTCTGGCGATTATGACGGCGTTGAATGCCGTTTTAGACCTCGTGTTTTTAATCCGCAACAGTGGAATTATCATGGAGGCGCGGGGCGGGCTTATTCGCAACGACGCGGCGGCCTTTACAGCAGAAGTGATGCCCTTTGTGCCGCCTGTTATTTTGGCGCTTTTATGGGCGGCATTAGCACTTGCGATGATCGGCGCAGCCGTGTATTTCAGCCTCGTGCGCCCATTTTTGCGCGAACCCAAACCGAAGCAAGAGTCGCCCCTCGACTTAGCAAGTAAGATCAGAGTCGATGATCGCTTCTAATGGTCGTGAAGTATTGAACAAATCGAGGGCTAGAGGAGTTTTTAACGCTATGGTACGCGCAACTTGGAATGGTATTGTATTGGCTGAGTCAGAAAAAACCGTGATTGTTGAAGGTAATCATTACTTCCCGCGTGAAGCCGTCAATTGGGATTATTTTGTCGACAGCAGCACCCACACCACCTGCCCTTGGAAGGGTCTCGCCAGCTATTATGATGTGGTTGTTGGCGATAAAACGAATAAAGATGCGGCTTGGTTTTATCCCACCCCTAAAGATGCAGCGAAGCATATCACCGATCATATTGCCTTTTGGCGCGGTGTAAAAGTGGAAAGCGGTGTACTGCCAGAAGCGGCGCACATCAGCGGCGACTAAGACGTATAGCGTCATAAAATAGATTATGAGGAGCGATGTAGATACGTCGCTCTTTTTGTTTTAAATGATGGCGGCATCATTTATAGTCAAGGATGTCATCTCAACGTAATGTACTGCGAGTAAGTTGCAATGGATTTTGTCCTTATCTCGCTTATACTGGTAACGTAAATGATGTGTTGTTAGAGGTCATTTTATGACACGTATTAGACGTAACTACTCCAAACCCTTCTTCAGTGACCCCAAACGTGGTGGTAAAGGCTCACGCTTTTTGTTCATCTATGGCTTGGTTCTGGGGGGATTTTTGGTCTTTGTTTATACGCAGTTCGGGCGCTTACAACTAACGGCGTTAGAAGCGATTGGCTATGCGCCCACGCCGACTCCCTTTGCCAGCGATCTTGCTAATCAAGCGGCGGTGATGGCTGCTGCCGGAGATTTATCGGAAGCGCTCACGTTTTATGAACGAGCCGTCAGTCAGCAGCCGGAAAACATCAATTATCTGTATGAATATGGGCGTGTTCTAATCGATCTTGACCAGACTGATGAAGCTGTCCAAGTTGCTGAACAAGCGATTGCCCTGAATCCCGATGACCCACGTGGTTATGCGATTAAGGCTATCGCGTTGATGTGGTCAGACCCGCCCACCGCCATTCAAGCCGCCATCCTCGGCAAAGATGCAGACCCCAACTTTGCGCCTTTATATGCCGCCTCCGATGTGGCTTTTTATAATTTGCAGCGTTTTGAAGAGGCCATTCGGGAAGGGCAGCGGGCAGTGGATTTAGACCCCAATGACCCGTTTGTCTATATCGCATCGCATTTTGCGCTGCTGTATATCGGCAATTATCAGGCCGCGATTGATGCGGTGACTCGCGCTATCGAAATTAGCCCAAACTTGACCACATCCTATTTTTACCTCGCCGCGCTGTATGCACTGCCACAAGTGCGCCAACCGGAGAAGGCGGTTGCTATTTATAACCGCATTATCGAGATGGAACCCAACAACGCGAAGGCCTATCTGCGCCTATGCGAGACGTATGCCCGTGTGGAATATGCCCAATTTGATGTCGCGCAGGGTTATTGCGATCAGGCATTGGAGATTGACCCTAATTACGGCTCGGCGTATCGAGAAACCGGACGTATGCAGTATAACCGGCGCAATTATGAAGGGGCGATTGAATCGTTTGAAAATTGTGTCCGGTTGGGTGCAACCGATATTGAATGCTGGTATTTGCGCGGATTGGCGCATTTTTGGTTAGATGAATGTGAAGATGCTTGGCGCGTTTTGAACGAAGCATCCGTGAAGGCAGTGGAGCAGGGCCAAGCGCCGTCGATTATGGAGTCCATCGATATAGGCTTGTATAACGTCACCCAAATTTGTGATGGCTTTCAGCAACAGACCGTCCCGACCTCACCTCCGCCCACCCTTCTCCCGCCTACGCCTATTGGCGGCGGCTTCGGATAAGTCATCATGCAAATCAAACGCGATTATTCTGAGCCTTTCTTTAAAAAAGATAAAGGCAGAAGGCGGAGTGGTGGCAGCCGCCTTCTGTTCTTCTTGGGATTATTTTTCGGCGCGATGTTGATCTTCATTTTAGCGAATTTCGATCAGCTTCAGGTCACGGCAATGGATATGATGGGCTTGCTGCCCACGCCCACGCCTTATGCCAGCACCTTGGCGACTGAGGCGGAAAACTTGGCCGTCGATGGTAATTTAAGTGCTGCGGCTGCCCTTTTTGAGCAGGTCGTCCAGCAGCGGCCTGATGATGTGGATTATCTGTATGAATATGGGCGGTTACAGATTGATCTTGGGAATTATGCGCGTTCAGAATCCTTAGCCGATCATTGTATCGAGGTGTCCCCGCGTGACCCGCGTGGGTTCGCATTAAAGGCCGAATCTTTAGTGCTTTCCGGCGCGGCTTCGGCTGCGATTCCGGTTGCGCTTTCCGGCATGGAAATTGATGGCAGCTTCGCGCCGTTGTATTCCGCGCTGGCTCGCGCCTATACCGATACAGGGCGGCTGGCGGATGGGGTCGATATGGGCTTACGCGCCACCGAGTTGGATCCTTACGATGTGGATGCCCGCCGCGCTTATGCTTATGCCTTGAACTTGTCCAATTTTCGAGACGAAGCCACCGCCCAGTTGGAACAAGCCATCAGCCTAGACCCGAATCGTGTGCCGGCTTATTTAGAACTAGCGTATCAATATCTGGCGGCGAACCGCGATCAAGAGGCGATTGACCTCTACAATGTGGTGCTTTCTCAGCAGCCAAATAATGCCCGTGCTATGCTCCGGCTGTGTACGGCCTATCGCAAGATTGGGCAGTTTCAGCGGGCGCTTGATTTTTGTGAGGATGCGGCAGCGGCTGATCCTACGTTAACTACCGCCCAGTATGAAGTGGGGCGGCTGCGCTATAACGCTTACGATTTCCGAGGTGCGTTGGAATCCTTTACGGCTTGCACGACGAATGACCCGTCTAATCTTGAATGCACCTATTATCGCGGCTTGTCTTATTTTTATCTGCAAGATTGCGCCGCAGCATGGCAAATTTTACGTGAAGCGCTGACAATGGCGCGTGAACGCTCTGGCACCGAAGATGCGATTGCCGATATTCGTGAAGGGCTGATCGCTATAGAGCAGGCCTGCCCTCAGTTCAGCGGTCAAGCCGGAGATTTGATCGCCCCGCTTGAGGGTACGCCCACGCCAGTGGGAGCGCCCACGCCAGCGACAAGTGAAGGAAGTTGACCGATGTATGTTCGTACCCCTAAACGTTATACCCGGCAAGGGCGCAAACGCAGCCCGCTGAGTTTGCGCTGGCTCTGGTTGTGGATTTTAACGCCGCTGGTTGTCGTCGCTGGAATTGGCATTTATCAGAATCAGGGAATATTCCGGGAGCGCATCGGCGGTGTGGTCGATACAATGGTTGATTCGGCGGGAGATAGGATTGCGACGATCAACGCGCCTACGCCCGTACCCACCCAAGACCCGACAGAAAATATCGCCCGTGCCAATGCGTCATGGGAACGCGGTGCGATTCAAGAAGCGGTAGAAGCTTATGCCGAAATCATCGACGCGGTGCCGAATGATTTGAACGCGCATTATCATTACACGCTCGGCTTGATTATGGAGGATAAGGACGTAGAAGCGCTGGAAGCGGCAGAAAATACGGTTACGGCGAATCCTTTTGTGGCGGATGCGTGGGCTATTCGGGCGATGGCACTCAGCCGAACCGGGAATTATGGTCAGGCTGTCGCTAGTGCGCTCCATGCGCTGGAACTCGCCCCACAGGATGCTGCACAAGATAATTTGACCGTTGCCAAATCCCGCGCCAGAGCATTGGCATTTTTAGCGGAAGCCTATTTCTACGACGATCAATATGAACGCGCTGCCTCAACGGTGCAAGAGGCACTTAATCTTGATCCTGACTGCTTTGAAGCGTATTACGTCAGCGGTTTGGTCAACTGGTTTTATAATATTGATCGTCAAGCGGCCATGCAGGATTTTGATACGGCTTACGGTACGATGCCCAACATGATCTATATTGGGATCGAGATGTCTTATCTCGAAAGCGAAATTCAAGTCGCCAGCGAAGCCCCCGATTTTACCCAAGCTGAAGGACGGATTGAAGGCATTTTGGAGCTTAATCCAGATAATGCGCGGGCGCTTTATTGGATGGGCGATTATTACTTTCGCACCGTCGGCGATCCCAATCGCTCTGCGGATTATCTCTCGCGCTGTACGAATGCCAATCCGAATAATCCAAGCTGTCATTATCTGTTAGGCCGCGCCCGAATGCGGCAGAAACTTTACAGTGACGCGCTGCTTTCCTTCGAGACTGCGATAGACCTCTCGGTCTCCGGTGATCAACTTTTTGCGCGTTACAATTATTGGGCAGCGGAGGCAAGTCGCCAACTCAATGACCTTTCAGGCTGCCTGACCTACCTTCAAACCGCGATTGAAACCGCGCAAGTATTGGAAGATCAAGTTGTCTTGGATGCTTACCCCACGTTGGCGCAGCAGTGCGGCGGAGTCGTTATACAACCGACACCTACGCCAGAAGCGACTGCCGAGGGGGAGGGCAGCGGTTAGCTTTTAGCCGTCAGTAAATCCGTGCGAATAATGCGAAAAATGACAACCACCAAGACACAAAGAACACCAAGAGGAGTTTTTGTAAAATATTCTTGGTGACTCTTGGTGCCTTAGTAGTTCAGAAT
>ENA-ORBV01009391-ORBV01009391.1-microbial-mat-metagenome-genome-assembly--contig:-NODE-9391-length-16074-cov-5.182284_pt1 | contig 16074 bp, 10 predicted proteins | sample MGYA00237777_ERZ505514 | MGnify/ENA primary metagenome ERZ505514 (study PRJEB26160, sample SAMN06269048) | microbial mat metagenome | isolation source: Oligotrophic lake microbial mat | place... | reverse complement strand
GAGACAGATCCAGGTACGCGCCCCCACCAGCCGCGGCGGGATCGCTGAACCACTTTGTTTCGTGTCCGGGCAGATCGCAGGCGAACGCGTTCTCGAATCGCACGAGCCGGCCGATCTTGCCAGAAGCGATATGTTTTTTGATCGACTGTACTGCTGGCGCAAAGCGATGGCAGTAGGCGACGAACGAGGGAACCTTGGGGTTCTTCGCCGCAAGAGCGGCAAGTTTCCTGGCATCAGCAAGCGTGTGCGCCACTGGTTTTTCGCTCAGGACCGCGACGCGGGCCGCGAGGGCTGCCTTGACAAGTTTGATGCGGACGCTGGGAGGAGTGCAGATCACCACGCCGTCGAGTTCAAGTCCGCCGGTCCGCGCGGCAAGCATCGCATCGAGCGATGCGAACGCCGTCGCGCCGGTGTCGGCAGCGACTTTCTCGCGGTTCGCCGCGATGGGGTCGGCGACAGCCACGATCGCAACGCGGCCGCCGCTGTTCTTCGCGGCGCCCACGTGAGCCGCGGAAATGCCTCCCGCTCCAACAATCCCGATCTTGAATTCGCCATTCTTCGCCATGCCTGCTTCACTCCTGACTATGCTCTTCTTCCATTGATCCAAAGCGGACGCTCAAAGGGCACTCCGCGATACGGGCGGAAGGATAGACCCATGATGCATCAGTCGCCGTGCGCAGCCAACCAACAACCCCGATTGCAGCCCGTTTGCACACGGCGCCGTCCCCAACCGCGAAGGGAACGCAACTTCTGGGTACGTGGGCCGTTCTTGGTGGCCTTCGTGCTTTGCGGAATGTTGCTCCCGGCTCACTCGTCGGGGAAGCCGCCCACCGACGATGTGCGGGACGAAGTGCGGGGTACATGGTTGACCACCACGGCAAACACAGCCATCTCAACCCCTGCGAAAACGGCTGATACCATGCGGCGGCTCAAGGCAATCGGAATCAACACGGTCTACGTTGAGTGCTGGAAGAACGGCTATACCCAGTTTCCCAGCAAAGTGCTTGAACGCACCATCGGGCTGGATCGAAGGCCGGGGCTGATGAAGCAGGACCCCAGCGATGACCCTGCTAGCTTCAAGGACGGCGGGCGAGACCTGCTGGGCGAAACGCTGCGCGAGGCGCACGCCAACGACCTGAAGTTCATCGCTTGGTTTGAATACGGGTTCATGGCGGCCCACGGCAGCACCGACAATCACCTGCGTCGGATGAAGAAGGACTGGCTGAGTCTTGACATCAAGGGTAACGAAATCGCACCCAACGGTTTCGTCTGGATGAACCCCCTGCACCCCGAGGCACGCCGCTTCCTGCTTGATCTGGTGCTTGAAGCGGTCGAGAAGTACGATCTGGACGGCATCCAACTCGATGACCGCATCGTCTGGCCCTACGTCACCATGGGCTACGACGACTACACCAAGAAAATCTACGCTGGCGAGCACGATGGCAAACAACCACCCACGGACTCTGCCGACCGTGAATGGATGCGATGGCGAGCGGACAAAGTGAACGAATACGCTCGACAGTTCGTCCAGGAAGTCCGCAAAGCAAAGCCTTCAATCACCATCTCGCTCTCTCCGGCGGTCTACCCGTGGTGTTATGAACACTATCTGTTGGAATGGCCCAAGTGGGCCTCGTGGAACGCCGCGGATAAGACCGCCGCGCGTTGGGATGAGTTCATCCCCCAGTGTTATCGCATGAACTACGCGGCGTTCGAAACGACCTGGCTGGACCAGGTCAAGCACATGAACGAACTGGGGTCGGGCCGCGTCAAGGACATGCTTGCAGGAATCCGCGTGGTTGGCGACGGACCGGACGCAACGTGGGATGACGTGCGCAAGTCGATTGAACTTGTCCGTAAGACGGGTGGCGGGGGACATGTGTTGTGGTTCAGCCGCGGTGTGCTGGATCTGTACCCGACCGAACTGACCGCGTTTTACCGAGATTCCGACCGGTAACCACTAAGTCGACAACGAAGTGGACGACCCCATAAAACAGCCGGTTCGCTCAATGTGCGGCGTAACTGCCGCGGGTGAAGCGGCGTATTATAGAACATCGACAAGGCCGTTCTATGTGCCGATTCGCACCGCAGTCACACTCCTAACTTGGGGATCTATTCATATGGTTTGCCAGCCGCGCTTGTCAACGCTGTTTGTTGTGATCCTCGCCTTTGTTGCGGGAGCTCAGCCGCTGCGCGTGCAGGAGCTGAATCGATCTACCGTTGGAGGCACCGTTCGCGGTTGGATCGCGACCGTCGACCTGACCGATCCGACTGTTGAAATCGTCGTCACCGACCCGCTCCCACCGGGAAGCGGGGGGGATGCAAACTTGCTTCGTACCGACACATGGCAGACGCAGACGGGCGTAACCCTCGCTGTCAACGCCAACTACTTCGGCACCATCTCGGGAAGTCTGGCGGACATCGTGGGCTTGTCGATGAGCAACGCGGTGGTTGTATCGCCAGCACGGAAGTATCTCACCAACCCGTTTGACCCTGCGATCGTGTTCCGCGCCGACCGCACCGCGGCGATTGGAAACTTCGGACCGGGCGACCTCGCGGGGGTTCTCGATGCGGTGGCCGGCGTGGGGCCCAGCAACACGGACAGCGTGCCCGGCACCTTTCTCGTCAACAACGGTGTGAATACCGGAGCAACGGCCCGCATCGATCCACTCAATCGCAATCCCCGCACGGCCCTTGGCCTGAATCAGGCGGGCACCCAGCTTTACATCATCGAGATTGACGGTCGGCAGACCGGCTGGAGCGTTGGGATGACACTTCCCGAACTGGCCGACCTGTTCATCGAGCGTGGCGCGTATCGCGCGGTGAATCTGGATGGCGGTGGAAGCAGTTCTTTCATTTACCAACCCGTGCCCGGCGGCACCCGAACGCTCAATCGGCCCAGCGACGGCGTATTCCGAGCCGTCGCCAATCACCTGGGCATTCGCGTTCCGGCGCCGATCCCGGCGCTCACTCGTCGCCCTATCCGCGGCGTGTGGCTGCGGCCGCCCGCGAGCATCGCGTTGTTGGAAACTAGCCTCAATCAGTTCGCCGCATGCGGGATAACCGACCTCTTCCTCGAGACTTTTTACCACGGCATCGCCACCAACGACAGCGCGGTCTTCAATGATCGCTTCACCTTTGACTACCTTGGGCAGGCCATCACCGCCGCGGCGAAGTACAACATCCGCGTTCACTCATGGGTGGAGGCCGGATATTGGCAGTTCGGCACAACGGGCGGGTACAACTTCACAAACAATCCCGAGTGGCGCGCGTGGAACGTAGCAACCAACGACGTTGGAGGCGATGGGACTGTGGGGCAGGTATTCGCGAACTTGTGCAACCCCGGGGTGCAGGACAAACTCCGCCGCTACTGCGCGGAACTGGCGGGCAAGACCGGTTTGTGGGGCATCCAGACCGACTACCACCGGTTCGCCCTGGATAACAGCACAAGCGATTCGTTCACTGTCCCGTGGAGTTACGACACTTGGAGCCGCGGAGCGTTCCTGAGTCTATACGGACTGGATCCCCAGTCCGCCGCGGCCACAAGCTCGGGCTCCCATTGGGAGAAGTTTCTCTCCTGGCGGAGAGCGGGAGTATCCGCGGCGGCAAGAGAAATGCAAACCGGGATCAACAGCGTGAATAGCGGAATCGAGTTCTCCGCGGCGATGTTCGCCAGTGCAATGAGCAGCACTGCTCAGATCGCCAAGTGCCAGGACTGGCCCACGTGGGTGGCCAACGGATGGGTGGAGACGCTGGTACCGATGGCATATGGCTCCACCACGAGCTCGATCCAGACGGACCTGAACCTCACAAAGGCGAGTTCGGCGGGACGGCCGGTGGTAGCGGGTCTGGCGATCACCGGCACATCGGGCCACCCTTCGATCACCAACCAGTTGACGGCGATCAAGGCCGTGGGAATCGAAGAGTTTGTGTTCTTTGATGGCACGGTCTTCGCCGACCCGGTCAAGCGCAGCGAGTTGGGCTTTTGGTTGCTGAACAACGCCACTGTGCAAAGAGGCGATTTCAACTCCGATGGGTATGTCGACGCTCGTGACCGGACGTTATTTACCGGTATCTTTTCGGGGACGCCAGTGGCCGTGACCGTGTCAAACGCGAGGTACAACCTCAACACCGACAACGTGATCGACGCCGCGGATCTCGCGCTGTTTAACCGATACTTTGCGAAGTTCCGATTCGGCGAAGACGGCGTAGTTGATCAGCGTGATCTGACGGCCCTGCGGGCGTCATTCGGCGCGTCCCGGCCTGTCCCTGCCGTACACCATCTGTTCGATCTGGACGGCGATGGCGATGTCGACTACGCAGACCAGGTCTTGCTCCATGGTCTGCTCACTGTAGAAATTCCCGATGATCTCGATGTGAACCGCAACGGCACGTTCACAATTGACGACCTTTTCGAGCAGTATCGCGCCCCGATTGATGTCAATCGAGATGGGGTGATGAGTGTTTCTGACGCTGCATCGATTGCCGCATCGCTTCGCGCAACCGAAGTTGCAGACATGGTCGGTGCCAGAAATTGAGAGCTTCTTCCACCAGATAGGGCTGCGTACGGTATAATTTGCGCTAATATGCCGCTGAAAAGGGTTTCGGAGGTGATTTTTGAGCAAAATGTGCTTGTGGAAATCGACAAGATTATATAAGATCAGTACTTCCAAGGAGCGGTACCTCGATAGTGAAGCGACTGTTTCGCCTCCGAAAGAGCCCGACTCACCAGCATGAGGGAGTTTCCACGATGCGCCATCTCGCCACTATTCTGCCGATCGTTGCAGGACTTGCAACGGTTGCCGGAGCCCAGATTAACCTGTACCTTGAGAACACACAGGACGTCGCGCTCTTGTGTGACTCGGTAAACAATCCGTCGTTTTACATCGGCAGCAACCCCGATGTAATCGCGCTGGTGGGCGACAACTTGTTCATCGCCGGACACAACGGCGGCGCGGCGCCCTCTTGCAAGATGGTCAAGATCGAGACCATCTTCGGTACTCGAGCGTTCAGGAACGTCCCCGATTCTGCAGCAGCGGTGCCTGCCGGCCGCGGTTTCTACGGGCTTCAGTATGACTACGGCCCAGCAAGGTCCGGCCTGGTGCTTAGCTACGACGCCGGAGCCATCGGCCGGGCGGGCGCTTTCAAGTTGTACGATGTAGACACGCAGCTCAATCCCATTCTGCTTAAGGCATCACCGGCCGGTACCAGTCCCCGTGGCGGCGCAGGTCCGGCATTTGATTATGGCCATGACGGTCTGGGCTTCGATCTCAACGGTGACGGAACTCCCGACGGTCCGGTCCTCGCTGTGCTGGATTTCTCCGGCTATCCGGGCGACGTGCAGTCCAAGGGACCATTCGGCATCCGCATCCGCGATGGGGCGTCCAGCAACGGGCTGGATGTGATCAACGGCCGCATCTACGACAGCAGTTCTGTCGACGGCATGGGTAACCCGATCGCGCCCATCATCAATACCCCGGGCTCGAACGGCGTCGCCCTCAGCGGCACGCTCTGGCGTGACATCAGCATCGACTACACCAACGGCAACTTCGCCGCGCGAGCTGACAACGATCTCGTAATCGGCCGCCGGAACGCCAACAACGGCACGCTGAACCACGCGGTGGTTTCCTGTTCATCCTTCGGGGGCTGTGAGAGCATCGCTTTTCAGATCATGCAGCGCTGCGAAATCCTCACTGGTCTGACCGGCGGCGATGTGGTTGTCTACAACCAGTACCTTACCAGCGGCCCTCCCTCCGTCGGCTCGATCAAGGCCGTCGATCTTGACGGCCAGCCCAAGACGGTCAACTTCTTCAATCCCGACGGGACGACATTCACACAACTCAGTACCAGCGGCGTGATGGACTTCTCGTGGGACCCAGACCATGGTCGCCTCGCGGTGAGCGACTTCATCTCTCGCACGGTTTTCATCTTTACAACAACACCTCCAGGGCCAGTGTGCGCAGCCTGTGCTGCGGACTACAACCAGGATGGCGGCATCACCGGCGATGATGTCAGCGCCTTCTTCGCTGACTTCGAAAGCTCCGCACCCTGTGCCGATGTAAACCAGGACGGCGGCATCACCGGCGACGACGTCGGGGCGTTCTTCGGTGTGTTCGAAGCAGGCGGCTGCTAGTCAGCGGTCGCACGACCTGCAAAACTTTCCATCTGAGCCGGTTTGGTGTTCGCAACCGGGTTTGATTCGGACGGATAGGCCGAAATCAGTTGTAGTGAGCACATGGGTCCATCCGAGTCGGTCACAACCACACACACGACGGATCAGGTCGGGGAGCCGCGACAGCAGGCTCCCCGCCTGATGTCGCTCGATGCCTTCCGAGGCATGGTGATCGCCACCATGTTCCTGGTCAACGTTGCGGGAAGCGACCCCGCTTTCCCTGAGTGGTTTGAGCACCGCGGCTGGAACAATGGCCGTCACGGCCAAGGACTGGCCGATTTCGTCTTCCCGTGGTTCCTGTTCATCGTCGGCGCGGCGGTCCCCTTTTCGATGAACTTCGGGCGAGGGGCCAACAAAAGCGCGATGAGAAAGGTGGCCAATGCGCTGCGAAGGGGAGTAACGATCTATCTGCTTGGAACTTTGCTGTGGTGTGCAACGATCGCCTTCGATCCTAAGACTCCCATTACCCTGCGCGTCTTTCTGCATTGGGACATCCTCCCGCTGATCGGGTTCGCGTACTTTGTCGGCGTGCTGGTCTGGCTTCTGCCTCTATGGTTGCGAGTGGGCTTCGTCGCCGCGGTACTCGTCGCGAAGTGGCTGGTCATTTCAATGATCGCGCATCCGGAGGCCGGCTTGGTCGATTGGTTACGTCACCTGACATATCAGGATTGGCTGCGGAGCCGCTTTGGTTGGGGCGGAACGCTGCTCACCCAGGGGATGCCCAGCGCCGCGACTGCGGTACTGGGTTCTCTTACCTCGGCGGTGCTCATAAGCGGATGGAAAACCCCCGCAGCGAGATCCGGGGCAATCCTGCTTGGTGGCACGCTGTTTGTCATCCTCTCAGTTGTCTGGCACGCGGCATGGAATAGTCACCCCCTCGTTGGAATGCCTTACAGCAAGGACTACTTCACTTCGTCGTACGTCTTGCTCGCCGCGGGGTCTGGCGCGGTCATCCTTGGAATCTTCCATGAGTTGTGCGACGTCCGCGGCTTGACCAACCTGACGGCCCTTCGCGTTCCGGGACTCAATGCCATTGCGATCTACTTCACCGCCGAGTGCATCTGGAAGATGGTGATGGTGCGCTGGTTTGTGGCATGCCCCGACGGATCGAGCGCATGGGCCATCACGGCAGTCAAGGCATGGCTGCAAAGCGTTGCGGGTTCAGCCACGGGTTCCTGGCTGACGGTTGCGTTGTACATGATGGCCTATTGGTTCTTCAGCTACTGGTTGTACCGGCGCAAGCTATTCATAAGAGTCTGATCCTGGGGGAACTCGCCGCCGACCGCCTGACCGTCAGCGGCAAGCGACGATTATTCCCCAGACCAGTGCGCTGCTGACCTGCCCGCTCCCAGCGCAGAAACGGCGCGCGCTTCGGGTGCTTCGTTGCGTCAGCGCGAACCCGCGCCCCGATTACTCGCGACAATCGCCCATCGCCGAGTGCCTACAAAGTTATCGGCCGAAATAGCACGTCGCGCACTTAGCATTCTAGTCCTCGCTATTATTCCAACGTAGTTCGCCAGCGTCATTCTCTAAGGAGCCCCCCCACATGCCGCGATTCCACCTGACCGCTTCCCTTCTCACACTCTGCGCTGTCGCCGCGGCATCTTCCGCTCAGTGCTCGATCAACTACAACGGCGCCATCGGCCTTCCGGGGCTGGGCGATGGGTACGCTGCCCCGATGATGGAGTGGAACGATGGAACTGGCCAAGCCCTTTACGTCGGCGGGGCCTTCACCGAGATCGGCGGCGCGTTCATCAACGTGCTCGCCAAATACGATGTCACGTCTGATTCATGGAACAGGCTAGGGAACGGGATTTCGATCGGCTCGACCAACGGCTTTCTCACTTCGATGGTTCCGTACGACTCGGGCACCGGGTCTCGCCTCATTGTCGCCGGTCGTTTCACGAGCGCGGGGGGAGTTTCGGGAACTGAGGCGATCGCCGCGTGGAACGGTGTTGACTGGTCGTCGCTGGGCCTGAATGTCTCTGCGGGAAACGCGGTGTGGGATATGGTGGTGGGCGATCTAGGACAGGGTCCGCGGCTCTTCGTCGCGGGCGGATTCGGCATTCCGTACGGCGGCATCGCGCAATACAACGGAACGACGTGGGGTCCGGTGGGAACGGGTGTGGGCGTGCGTGGATCCTTCAGCCCGTATATCGGGGCACTCGCGATCTTTAACGATGGCTCCGGACCGGCGTTGTACGCCGCAGGACGTTTCGACACCATTGATGGGGTCGCGGCACAGTTGGCTGCGAAATATAATGGCCACGTCTGGTCGCGCATCGGCGCGGGCCTTTCCCGCCAAAGTGATGCGCTCAAATACCTGAGTTGCATGACGGTCTTCAACAATGGAACCACCACGTCTCTGTATGTCGGCGGCACCCAGTTCGGCATGACCGGTCGGCTTGGCTCGACCAACGTCGCCAGGTGGAGCGGCGGCACAACGGGCACATTCTGGACAGGCGTGGGTCAAGTGCTCGGGACCGGGCGCGTCACGGTACTGCGCGGATGGGATGATGGCTCGGGGCCGCGGCTCTACTTCGCCGGCGCTGCGTTCCCCGGCATTAACAACTTCGGCCGCCTCATCGGCAATACCTGGACGGCGGTCGACGGCAGCCTGCGCGATTCATCGGTCAACGGGGCCGCGATCTCGGGCGGATACCCCTCCGCCTACGGCCTTGGCGAATGGAACGGAAACCTGGTAATTGGCGGCAACTTCCTCTCCATCGGACCGGAAACTGCGCTGGGCATTGGAATCCTTGAGCGCTGCTGCCCCTGCCGCGCAGACTACGACCAGAACGGCGGCATTGATGGCAGCGATATCGAATCGTTTTTCGCCGATTGGAGCGATGGCACTATTGGTGCGGATGTTGACTGCAACGGCGGCATTGATGGCGGCGATGTCGAAGTCTTCTTTGTAGGCTGGGAGGCGGGGGGGTGCTGACCCCGTTGCGGCAACGCCATAGGGCATCTCCTTCCCGCGTCACGATCGATGGCTCGATCGGCGAGGGGGGCGGTCAAATGCTGCGCACGTCTCTCGCCCTTTCAATGCTCACCGGCGCGCCGTTTCACATGATCAATGTGCGCGCCAATCGGCCAACACCCGGTCTTCGGCCCCAGCACCTGACCTGTGTACACGCCGCGGCGGAAATATGCAACGCCGAAGTCCGCGGCGGAGAAGTCGGCTCCTCCCAGGTGATCTTTGATCCCGAAGAAATCCAAGCGGGTCACTACACCTTCGACACCGGCACCGCGGGCAGCACGGCATTGGTGATCCAAACTCTGCTGCTGCCACTGGCGTTCGCAACTGCCCCCAGCATCGTGGGCGTTGCCGGGGGAACCCACAACGAGAGCGCGCCCAGCATTTCCTACCTCGACCGAGTCTTCATCCCCGCTTGCGGACGCTTCGGCATCGATGCAAAAGTGACCCTGGAACGCTACGGCTTCTACCCCAAGGGCGGCGGCCGCGCCACGCTCCGCGTGCAACCGTTGGATATGGTCCAGCCGCTCGACCGCACAACAATTCCTCCCGGTGCCATACACACCCACGCATCGGTGCTTATCCATGACCTGCTCAACGATGTCGATCAGCGCGAGTTGGGGATCATCCGCAAAGCCCTCGCCATCAAGCCCACGAGCGAAATAACAATCAGGCCCGATCAGAACATGGCCCCCCTCAATCCTGCCAACGTGTGCGCTATCGAGATAAAAATGGGCGACCTTTTCGAGCAATGCACCGCGCTGGGAAAGCGGGGCAGACTCGCCGAGTTCGTCGCCGAAGAAGCGGTCGCCCAAGCAAACGCCTTCCTCGCGGCGAACGTGCCCGTGGGTCCTCACCTCGCCGATCAGTTGCTCCTTCCCCTCGCCATCTTCGGGGGCGCCTTCACCACCATGCCCCTTACCGGACACAGCCTGACGAATATCGAAGTCATCAACCGCTTCCTCTCGCCAGAGGGTGATACAGGGGTATTTGAGATCGAAGAGATCGGCGATACTGTGCGGGTCCGCGCCAAGCCAGCGGTTTTGCCCCGGTGAGCGGAAGGGTGAGCGGAAGGGTGAGCGGAAGTCGGCTCGCGCTCACTCATCATCATCGTACTCAAACGAGCGGCGGAGAGCCATGGTGGGCTTTCTCAGGGCGATGCTGAGGATCAGTCCCGCCATCATCCATACCGCAACCAGGCTTGATCCGCCGTGGCTTACGTATGGCAGCGTGATCCCGATGATGGGAACGATGCCAAGGTTCATCCCCGCATTGATGTAGACTTGGGCCGCGATGAATCCGACGAACCCGACGCACACGAGCCGTCCGAAGGGTTCGCGGCACGCCGCGGCGGTCAGGAGCGCCCCTAGCATCCACGCGCCATACAGACCGAGCACAAGAAGCCCGCCCAGCCATCCAAAACGAATGCACACGACCGAATAAATCATGTCGGTCTTACGCTCGGGCAGGGCGTTGAAGTGCAGCAGCGTTCGGCTGTGCTCTTCGCTCAACCCATAGCGACCCCCCGCGCCCGCCAGCCGCTGGCTCGTGACGCTCTGCATGTTGATGTCCTGATCTGCGCTCTTGTCGCCCTTGAACTGCAGGATCAGGCCGTCGATACGCTGGCGCTGGTGGGGTTTGAGCACAAAGTACGCCGCGGGGGCGGCGGCGGTGGCCAGAGCCACGACCAGAATTAAGTGCTTGAGTTTGGCCCCCGCGGCGACCAGGACGGCAAAGAGGGCGGGCACAAACAGCGTCGCGGTGCCCAGATCTGGCTGGAGCATGATGAGGCCGATGGGGATGAAGGTGATGATCGCGGGCGGAATCAAGCCGACGAACGTTCGGTGGTTCTTGCGAAAGCGAAGGTACCACGCGAGCACGAGGACATACGCGATCTTGGCAAACTCGGACGGTTGAAAATCCATCGCGCCCAGGTCGATCCATGACCGCGCCCCGTTCCGCGGCCGCACAATGGAAAGCGGCACCCCGGGAATGATCAAGAAAATCAAAAGCAAGACCGAGATCGCCAGCAGCCCCCACGAGGCGTACCCCAGGAGTCGATAATGTGGAAACAGCATGATGAGCATCGCGGCGACGGAGACCGCCAAATACGCCGCCTGCCGTGCCGCGGCGGGCGAAAAGTGCATCCCGTCCGGCGGAGTCAGCGACTCGGCGACATCAATCGCATAAATGCCAAGCAACGAAAGCGCGAGCGAGGCCCCCACCGTCATCAATGCCGGCCAGGCGCGCAGCGAACCCCACAGGGCGCGGGCAGCGCGACCGAGCCAAGGACGACCGGGATGGTTCGAATAGAGATAGGCCATCAGGGGCGGAAAGCAAGGTTAGCATCACCAATGCGAATATCGGCTGTCCGACGCGGGAATCGACAAATTCGGCGTTTGCCCGTGCCATTCGCCCGCTTCCACGGCTCTCACGCTTGACTATTGGCTATTGACCCATGACACTATGGGATGGAAAGCCCGACTGTTCCCGCCGCGACTTCCCCCCTCCCCCCGCAAGGCAAGATTGTGTTCGATGGAATCACCTTTGATGATGTGCTGCTGTTACCGCGCCGATCATCGGTGATGCCCAACGAGGCCGATACTTCGACGTTCCTCACCCGCTCGATCAAGTTGCACATTCCGCTGATCTCGGCCCCGATGGACACTGTCACCGAGTCCGCCCTCGCCATCGGCCTTGCGCAGGAGGGCGGCATCGGCATCATTCACAAGAACCTGCCCGTCGAGGCGCAGGCCCGCGAAGTCGCCAAAGTCAAACGCTCCGCGAACGGCATCATCGTCGATCCCCTCACGCTTGGGATCAAGGACACGGTCTCCCGCGCTAAGGAACTGATGCGGCAGCACAATGTCAGCGGGTTCCCAGTCACCGAAGACGGATCCTCCACCTTGCGCGGCAAGGGCAAGGTTTTGGGAATCGTCACGCGGCGCGACCTCAAGTTCGTCGAGAACGATTCCACCACCGTGGGCGAAGTGATGACCAGCAAAGGCATCGTCACCGCTCCCGCGGGCACCACCCTCGCCCAAGCCCTCGCCATCGCCAGCAAGAACAAAGTCGAGAAGATCGTGCTGGTCGATGACAGGTTCAACTTGGCCGGAATGGTCACGATGAAAGACATCGACCGGCTCAGCCAGTTCCCCAAAGCCTGCACCGACAGCCGCGGCCGCCTCCGCTGCGGCGCCGCCGTGGGCGTGGACCAGTATGAACGTGCCGCGGCGCTCCTCGGAGCCGAAGTGGATGTCCTCGTCGTTGATACCGCCCACGGCCACAGCGAGAATGTCTTGCGAACCGTGCGGACTATTAAGGAAATGCCCGAAGTTCGCCAACGCGGAGTCCAGATCATCGCGGGCAACATCGCTACCGGCGAAGCCGCCCGCGACCTGATCCTTGCCGGCGCAGACGCCGTAAAAGTCGGCATCGGCCCGGGCAGCATCTGCACCACCCGCGTCGTCACCGGCGTCGGCGTCCCCCAGATCACCGCCATCATGCACGCGGCACAGGCCATCGCCGAGATGGGCTCCGATGTTCCCGTTATCGCCGATGGCGGCGTGCGGCACAGCGGGGATATCCCCAAGGCCCTCGCCGCGGGAGCGCATAGCGTCATGATGGGCTCACTCTTCGCGGGCCTCGATGAAAGCCCCGGCGAGGTGGTCATCACCCACGGCCGCCGCTACAAGAGTTACCGCGGCATGGGAAGCGAAGGCGCGATGAACGCTGGCAGCGCCGACCGCTACCGCCAAGCCGAAAAGGTTGGCAAGGAAGGCAAACAGGGCCTGAAGTTTGTGCCCGAGGGCGTCGAGGGTCTGGTCTCGTACAAAGGTTCGCTGGCGGAGTTTGTGTACCAACTTGTTGGCGGGTTGCGCAGCGCGATGGGCTACTGCGGCTGCCGGACTGTGGAGGAGTTGCGGATGAACGCGAGATTCTGCCGCGTGAGTGGGGCGACGGTGGTGGAGAATCACCCGCATGATATTGTGATTACGAAGGAAAGTTCCAATTATATGGTGGGGAAGGGGGGGGACTGAGTTTTTCATACTTCGGGCACATGGTTTGTGCCGACTTGAGCGGACTCAAATCAAGCATCGGCGGCAAGGCTGCACGCCGATGTCCCCTTTGCGGGCAACTGCTTGACACGTCCGCTGTGGGGCGGGTGCGTTATTGGTCCACCGCAGCGTCCGGCTTTCAAGCCCTGTCGGCAATGGAGAAAGGCGAAATCGCCACGATCCCGATCTCGCCTCTTACGCGGCGATGAGTCGCCGCTGCATTTGTTTTCCTTCCTGCACGAGGGATGCGGGCTGCGGGTCGGCGTTTTGTAGTCTGAATGCACGAAGATGAGTTCCCGCTGCTCGCCATCGAAAAGCGGGATCATGGCCCGGACTTCGACGCCGTCGCGAAGCGAGGCCAGGAAGTTCCAATCCAGCTCGATGTGCCGGCCCCGAGACTGACCGGAGAAAATCGCCTCGCGCGGTTCGGCGCCCGCCCCGGCGAACGAGAAAAGGGCGGCGGGCGCGACCGCAGAAGCCGGTGTCGGGGAGGTTGCGGTTGAGTAGTCGAGGAACCCCATCGCGCCAATAAAGCGCGCGCTTCCGAGCGGGGGACGGATCGCTTGAAGAGCGGCCTTGAGGGCCGTGTCAACCGGGCCGGTGGTATCCCCAGCCGGTGACGGGATCGTGTCGACTTGCGAGAAGGCGGGGGAACGAAGGGAAACCATCGCGAGCATTGCGATGACCGAAATAGTTGCAAGATTCATGGCGTAACTCCTTTGTGTCTTTGTGTGATGCCGGTGGAAGCCTGGGGCGTGGCGGCGTGAAACGTTACTGGAGGCACACAAGAACCAGGACCATGCCTTTCCCCGAATCAAGGCGCGACATCGCCTTCCCAAGAATCGCGCCATTGCCCTTGGCGGGATCGGCCCTCATGGCGTGGCCGGGAGTCGAGGACGTGGTGAGAAGGTCGCCGGGCTTGATGGCCCCTCCACCCCGCGCATCCGCATCGACGTAGCACCAGACGCCGCCCACGTTGGCGACTGGCAAATCCCCATCCGCAACCGCGGAGCCTTCCTGGCGAAGCGTCAGGCCCACGTTCACTCCATTCGCCCCGCTGATGATCCCGGCGACGGCGTGGTCATACGCCGCGTCGCTCACACGCAGTGAGCCGGTCCTGTTTTCATCGATGCACACGACCATTCCGGGAATGGGATGGAGGTCGCCCGCCGCGGCGATCGTATATGGCTCGGCGATGTCGGAGCCGCCGGTGATTTCAAGAATGCTGGTCCGGGTGGTGCCCCCTACGTGAAGTTTGACGGCGGGGGCGCTCGTGCCGATGCCGACGTTGCCGCTGGGGAGCATGGTCATCACCGGAACGGTGCTGTTGTTGCGGATGCTCCAGCCCGCGGCGCCAAAGTTGGTGTACATCCAGTTGTCGCTCCAGCGGGGCCACATCCAGTTTTCCACAGCGTCCGTGGTGGCGTTGCGGGATTGCAAGACGTTGCTCTTGTTCACCAAAGTGTCGCTGGCGACGTGCAGGCGAGCGAGCGGGAAGGCCTTGCCGGTTCCGATGCCGACGTTGCCGCTGGGGAGCATGGTCATCACGGGAACGGTGCTGTTGTTGCGGATGCTCCAGCCCGCAGCACCGGAGGTGGGGGGATTCATACCTCGTCGATCAAGGATGGTGCGTCCTTCGGGAAGGCCGGGGGTGAGGTCTCGGCCATGAAGGGATTGTAGATCGCAAGTTGGCACGTTCGAGGAAACTTTGTTTATCAGTTTGACCGATTCCGACTGAAACGACCCGAACGGTTTGGGTCCGCCTACCCCTCATACTTCCATCCATACGTGTGGTACTCATTCTCAAACCCACCATCCTCATACAAATCGATCGTCGCATACCCCGGCGTCGCCCGAACCACCCGCGGCAGCCGATTCGCAGAATCCTGCGGCTTTTCGGCCCCCCACCAGTTTCCACACACCGCCCCGTTGCACAGGTAGCTCACGCCCTGCAGGTCAATCCGCTCGACAATGTGAATATGCCCGCTGATGCAAACCTTGACGTTGGGGTGCTTCTCGAAGAGCGCGACCACGCGCAGCGCATCCATGAAGAACAGGCCGCGGCTGGTTTTACGCGGCTGCTTGTCGTCTTTCACGAGCAACATGCTCGCGTGCAGGATTGGGATGTGCGAAAGCACGAGCACCGGCGTTGTCGCGGGCGTTTGCAGCAACTGATCGCTCAGCCACGCGAACTGCTCATCATCAAGCCCGCCCTCATAGCCTGACTCGCTCGTGGGGATTACGCTGTCGAGCACGATGAACTTCCATCCCGCTTTCTCAAACGCGTAGTAGCGCGCCGACATCCCAAGTTCATCCAGCCCACGCTGCTTACCCAGGTTCGGCTCCTCGCCCGTAACCTTCGCCTTCGTGCGATTCACCGCCCAGATATCGTGATTCCCAAGGCACGACTTGATCGGCAGCGTGCAGTGGTCCTTGTACACCTTTGACCAGAGTTCCCACTGAACCCGCGTCCGCTCGGCGGTGTCGTCCCACGAATCCATGACATGGTCGCCGCCGCTGAGGATCAGTTCCGGGCGGTCCTTGAGGCCCATGACATGCTCGAATGCCGCGCCTACGCCTTCCCCCGCGCGCATTTCCGGTTCGATATGCGTATCGGTCATGTGCGCGATGCGGATTGCACGCTTGCGGGTCGAAACCCCTGCCGCGGGCTGAACCCCACCACCCGCCAACGCCCTTGCCGAAGTTGCGGGAATCCCCAGCGCCGCGGCGGTTGCTGCTGCCGCGGCGAGAAATGAACGACGCGACATATCTTGAAACATGGTGTGACCCTTTGCACTGTCTCTTATACACATCTCCGAGCCCACGAGACTAAGGCGAATCTCGTATGCCGTCTTCTGCTTGAAAAA
>ENA-ORBV01009390-ORBV01009390.1-microbial-mat-metagenome-genome-assembly--contig:-NODE-9390-length-16074-cov-5.784710_pt1 | contig 16074 bp, 8 predicted proteins | sample MGYA00237777_ERZ505514 | MGnify/ENA primary metagenome ERZ505514 (study PRJEB26160, sample SAMN06269048) | microbial mat metagenome | isolation source: Oligotrophic lake microbial mat | place... | reverse complement strand
ACCCAATGGAACCCAACAAGAACCTGGTTTTCGCCTCGAATCCCCGGATGTTCAACTGAAGCGCCAATCGCAGTGCTCACGGCTGGCCAGCTGGCAAGCCAGCTGGCAAGCCCTGAAGCACAGTCGCAGTGTGCAGTTGAGCAGTCTGCATGTCACAAAACCGAGATTGATGTTGAACCAAAGACGGCGTTGAAGAGATGCAACCCTTGATGAAGAGATGCAACCCTTGTGGCATGGTGGTGAGTCACCAAACTGAGATTGTCATTGAACCAAAGAATTCTTTGCTAGCAGCCTGCACCTGTCATTCATTGACTCAAAGATCAGTGTCACTGTTGGAAAACTGCAGCTGTCGGCATCCCAACACTGCCTTGCAGAATCATCATGACACCTGATTTGGAACAGTCACCCCTCATTGTGTGCAGAGCAAGGTTGAGCGTCTCAGCACAACAACAGGTTCGAACAAGCAAAGACAGAAGGAATTGGAACAAAATCATGTCACTGAACTTCTTTTGGCATTCCAGCGAACTGTGTGGGTGCAAAAAGATGAAACAAGAGTCACAAATCAATCTCTTTTGGAAATGAAGATGAGTCCAAGTGAGGTGGGTCAATCAAGATTTGGCACAGCAGGTTTGGTGAGGCTGCCAGTGAACCTTGGAGTTGTGCAGTGAGCCTCAATGCACAGCAAGTTCGGCTCTGTGTCATTGAAGACGGCATTGTCAAAGGAGGGAAGGAAGAGATTGATGCAGGTGTCGAGGGCAAGTTCTCTGCTCCAGAAGAAACTTGGAGTGGACAAGGACTCAAGCAAAGGCGCAGTGTGCTGTTGTCTTACAAATGGCTGAAAAGTTGTCCATGACAGCAGCGTTGTGGCCGAGACAGGAGTCAGTTCTTCTACAATGGTCATTGGCAATTGAGTCTGCAGGAACTTCCTTGTTGATGCTGAAAAAGACTTGGTTAGGTTGATGATCTTAGATGTTGCTTCTTTTGTTGCATTCTGGTCTTGGCCCTCCAGGCATGAGCTGGTCAAAGAGAGGTTTGACATGATGAAGGTCTGAAGAAGTGACCTGTTGTTGTTTTTTCATTTTCTGTCATGATCAACAACTGTTCAAATTGATTTTTTTGTCAGAAACAAAAGATGTGCTTTGAAGATGGGCGAAGCAAGGGGTTTTGAAAAGAACAGGGGGGAGGATCCAGGTGCAGCAGACATCATTGTGGATCAAGGTTAGTGTGTCCATCCTGCTGCATTCTAATGAATTGGGTTGACTTGTGGAGCATTTTTGACAGATCAGTTATGAAGTTCACACAGAGTGTTGATTTGATACATTTTGATGGATTGAGACATGTTCAAAGGCAAAACCATTCAGTTTGCAAGGATCCACTTGATGTGAAGGTTGGATGTAGTCATGGAGACTGCTTGAAAGTCTGCATTGTTGGCTTCATTGTTGTCTTTCCCACATTTGCCTGGTTGCTGTGAAACAGCTAGCATTATTTTGTGTTGGGTGGACTTCAATTGTCCAAGAGGTCTGTCAGCTTGAGATTGAAATGGTGTCTGTCAGCAACAGGTGGTGCGAGCACCACCCATCAATTCATTAGCAATGCTAGCATCCTGCATGCAAGGGCAACACTCGAGTGTGGAAACAAAAAAAGCAAGTCTGTTCTGCTGATTTCAATGGGAAAAGTGACAGCAGAGCTACAAAAGTCACTGAAAAGACTGCCAGCAATCCTGCTAGCGGCAGCATTGGACATGTGGATGCTGTAGGCAATGGTTCCTGTAGGCAATGGTTCCTAATGGTCCCATTGTCTGATAGCAGTGTCTAGCTACAGTAGGAGGCTCAAGAGTGGGAGCTAGGAGGAAGAAGAGCCCATGTGCCAATGTGGTGCAAATTGGCAAGAAGGCTTTCAGTTGAACATAATGTTACTTAAACATGTTTACCCAACCAATCCTTTTTGTGTAATTGGAAGGAAGATGTTAAGAGCTACAATGTTTACAAACCCACTCAAGCCCAAGAAGTGAACAGAAAATATCTAGTCTAGATTTTGACGCTGGATGGCAAGGTGCATTATGTTGTGCACAATACCATGAGGGGTATACACACAACGGCACAAGCTATGCCAACACAACCAAGTAGTGTTTGGTTTCAATGCCGCGCTCAATGTTTGAGGTCAACTGTGCAAAAACAAGTAGGTACTACAGTACAGCTAGTTTATGTTCTAGTGCACATTGGATGAAACTGGTAAATTTTCTAATGTATCATACTTTGCTTTTATTCTTCTCATTTCTTTTTCTATGTAAAATGGATGCAATCTATATGTACTTTTTGCTACAACATGAGAAACCCTCTCTTTCTTGAAGACGGTGTGTGGATGGTCGGTGTCATGGTTTCTTGTTGCATTCACGGCTTGTGATTTAGCATTTGCTGCTAGCTCTTGCGCGTATAGTCGCTTTTCTTGCTTGTGTGACAGTGTGACTCTGTCGTCGTCGTCGCTGTTTAAATAAAGTTTCCATTTTCACTTTCATCTTCCATCATGGCCAATAGATCTACCATGGAAGGTCGCTTGCGTTGACTGGAAGGATCCGGTGCATGCCACGTACTCGTGGACGATACGCCAGGCAGAGTCCCCATAAAGGCATCTGAGGCCGCGGCACCAATGGAATTCCAACGACGATGTCCAGAAACGTCATCGATGGCAGCATTTGGCTGGTCTTGATGTTCAGGCAACGTCGACCGAGCCCGACGATGACGAGTCTTGGTACTGGAGGCGGACTTGTTGTTTTTGTGAAAATGATGCCGGGGAGGAGTACGTGCCTTGGTAGGGAGTACCACCATACCATCATCGTCCTCATCATCTTCAATGTAGAAATCCACGACGGATACTTCATCCTCGTCGTCGTCATCATTACTCCCTTCTTGAAGTTCTTCGGATCCACAATCACTGTGCTTATCCTTGGCGTTGGTACAAGCACGATTGCTGTTCTTGCCAAGCTCTCCCTTCTTCTTCTTGTTCTTTTTGGCCGGATGACGACTTCGACGAACACACCTATAATTTTGATGAAACCAATACCCAAATGCCAAGAGAAGCATGGCCAAAATGCCAAAGGTACAACCCATGGCAATGCCACCTCCATTGCTGAGTAGAGTATTGGCTTCCGAAGTGCTGCTGTTATCCAGCGTTTGATTTTGTTGACCCCGTAGGTTCGACGAGGAATCATACTCGGGTATCACTCCATAGTACTCGTCCATGGCATTGCCAGACGCATCTTCTTCTTCGTCCCCAGCAAAGGGTGGTTCCTTGGGATACAACCATGGATGCTGTAGTTGCTGATCCAACTGTTGTTGCTGTTGCATCTCATAATCGTACGAACCGCTGCCTGTCCCATCTTCATTGCTTTGACTGTTGGTATTACTGTTGTAGGCAGCTCCTTCATTGCCTGGCGGAGGAGGCGTACTGACGGCACTCACATCGACGAAGGTCCCATGAAAGGTTTCCAATGCCGATTGTTGAGCCGCCACGACTTGATAGTTGGATCGAAAGGGAGGTCCCTTGAAGAGAGCCATGCCGGTATAGTAGGTACCGTCCTGGCCCGTTTGCAGGTACAACAAGACGCCAAACAAATTGGGCAACTGTTCGCGCATCGCCACGGCGAGGTAGTCTTCGAGATTGCCGACACTGTTGCCGTCCTCCTGATCGTTGTTGTTTTCATCGTAAGCCGAAACATTGTTCCAATCCACTTCCATGGTAAAGGGTTCCATATCCACTTCAAAGCCTTCGCCTTCCTCTATAGTCGGCACTTGAAGTTGAGCATTTGTCATCCACATGTTGTTGTTGCTGCTAAAACATGAGATAAGAGTAATAATGATCCAAAGGAGGGAGGATTGGCTATTCCTAGTTGTTCTACTAGTCTTGACCAATTTTGTCTTTCGTGACAAGTTCTTTTGTCCAGACTTGTTGTGAGACAATGATGATAAAGAAGTAACCATTGCGAAGCTATTATTACTTGTTTCTCTTGGTTTCTGTTAACTTCCGTGCTAGTTCGTGGGGTAGTTATTAGTAGTATGGTCGAAAATGTGTCGAATAAAAATACACTTTTTTGAACTGTGTGGTGGGAGTGTTCCAACAGTAATGTGCGGCACGGGCGCTATTCTCATTCCAACAAAAATTAATAGAGAAATTCAGAGAAACTCATCTACTCCGTGGCATTGAATGAAACTTTGCATTCGTTGCAAAGCTCGGCATGCAGGACGCATTGTACGTACGGTAGAGGTCTATTTGTACTGAGAACTGTACACACAATGCTACTTAAGAAAGCTTCACTGTAGAGCTAGTAGTAAGGTGGTATTGTACATAACATGTGCGAGAGATCCGAGTATGCCGGCGTACCACGTCACACATTCAAAAAATCGGAGTTGACAAAGAAGGCGTGCGTGTTGAATGTAACCGTTGTTTCCCACCCGGGATATTTAACTGTTGTGTCGACTCCGACCACTTCAACGATTCCCCCCAAAACCTTGTCCTTTGATTGGACGAGGTATCTTGTCCAAAGGGACGACGCATGTTATGACGATCAGTTGATGATGTTGTAAACGTGACTGGATTCAAGAACTTTCTTCATTCCCATCATTGGGGTGCCACGCGTGTTAAGATCACGTTCGCAAACATCTTTCCAATCAATGACGCAACGAGTTCTGAGCTTTCTGTACTAAACAGCATACTGTGTCTGTGTCCTACGGTAATTTATCTACCAGCACTAGGGAGCAGCTGAGATGATTTTAAGATTTTCAGGTGAAAGTACATACAACCAATCAAGCTGATTTGACGATAGTGAATGATTACGTGAGATCTCAAAAGGTGAAGTACGTCTTTCAACGTGACGTCATGATATCTTTTTTTGTTTCTTCTGATTTCGTACGTCTGTTTTGGTACGGGTGCGACTTTGGAAGAGTTTTCACGGCACCTACTAGCTACTAGAATGATGGTGAGAACCCAGCATTTGGTTTGGGGCGGGATATCAACAACCTCATGATGATGAAGGCGACATAATCAGTGAAAGATCGCCGTTCTATTGTTTTATTCTCGTGGCAGTTGAGAGTTCGGTTCCCTGTGATCACTGGCTCAACAACCCCCCCACAAAATCGAAGGGAGAAACTCGTGAAAGGTCTGATTAGATCTTCTTATTTGACGCATCTATTACAGCAGAGAGACGCATCAAAAAGCTACATCCGAGTTGATTGATATTGACGACAGATATCATCATGGCACGCACCAAACAAACGGCCCGAAAAGAGCCCGCCAGTCACTTGAAAATTGACAAGACTGTGGAAGTGGCTTCGGTTACCATTATCAATCGCTCGTCTTCCGAAACGGTCTATTTTAGTAGTGAAGATAATATCACTTGTGATTGTGAAATTGTGGGCAATACAGACTCGGATAACGACAATAACAATAACGACAATGATAGTGACAGTGGTGCTTTGGAATATTTGTATTTTGAAGTGGAACCAGGAGCTTCTCATGTGGCCACTCTGCGTGTCTCGCATCAAGATGCCGAAATGGGGACCAGTGTGGTCGTGGTCAAATCCATTACCTTTGAATTGCAAGATCGTCCATTGGTCGCTTTTGAAACCAATGAGCCACCCGGTGTGGCTTCCAGGATTCAAGTGACGGATGGACAGACGTTGGTGGTCATTGACAATCATCAAAATCCTCGATTGACGTCGGAACAATTGTTTGCCATTTATCAGGAAATTCAAACCTTTCGAGAGACCAAGCTAGAGCATGTCGACACGATTTGGCGTCAATTGGCGCAAGAATATCAAAGACCCTCTCCCGACGCGCTCAAACGCTTGTATGAACTCCAAACCATGAATCAACAATTTCGACGTCCCTCTTGGTATGAAGATTATCGACCTCTCGAATTGGTGGAAGTGGAAAACAAGGATGCCCTCGAACGACAACTCAAAAATAATCCATTTACATTGCATGCCTATTGGCGGGCCTTGGATCGAGAACCGGGTGGGAATGCTGCCTATTTTGCCATTCGCTATATCTTTCAGTTATATCCTGACAACAATAATAATAAAGTCACGATGGAAATCTTTCGCAATTGGGATGGAGAAAATACTTATGATGGTCCCATTGTACCCACCTCGGTGCAATCCCTGGAGGGTCTTCATGGCAAAATTCTGGAATTTATCCTCCAACAAGACACTGCCAATGCCACCTATAATATTGTGGATCTCCTTTCGATGGATCGGGAAAGTTCCAATACCGAATGGTCCTCTGTCGAATTGATTGCTTTTACCCAGGAAGCCTTTGATCCACAGCAGGCTGATGCGTCTGTCAAACAAAATGCCAAGACACTTCTCATGGCATCCAATCGTTTGCTCGACGAACCCGACCTCGAACCCGACCAGAAACGGGCACGACTCCAATACGATTCGATGGCGAGAGTCATGAGTTTTGTGTCGCCACCCCAACAAAGCCCCATCTTTCGATTGCATCAAGAAGCCTTGTATGGTCCTCAATTTCGAAATCGATCGGCCCATCATGAAGACATGCCTGTCGAAGGGTTGCCCCCACAACTCCAATTCATTCAATTCATGACGGAATTGGTCGGTATGGGACGCGTTTGTCAATTGGATTGCGATGGATTCCTGGACGAATTGGATGGGGAAACGCATTTTGAAGAATCCAGGGCAGCCAATGAAATTGCCGCCATGAATGCTGCCAAAACCAAAGAGTTGGGACCGGGATATGAATTTCCCATTTTATTTCGATGGTAATATTTATTAAGATATCATATTCTATAATAAGATTAGTAAACGAGCAAAACTAAAAAACTTTTAATAAAGTGCTACATTAATTTGGTAGGATTGGAAAAGTAACTTTGAAATTTAATAAATTAGGCATTTCAATGCCCGAAAGGCACGTACTATATATAATAAGAAATGAGGTTCGTGGGTCATATATGAATGATATAATTTTTGTGTTTCGCGTCATGGCTGCACATTCGAGTCGAGAAGCAGGTCTCGCTAATGAATCGATAGACTAAAGTTTGATGGCATGTTTTTTCGGTCATTGCGTCGTGGACTTCGCCACGAAGACGGTGGACACCCTGAGAAATCCAAGCCTTCGTACTTTGGAGCGCATTGAATAGCAAAAGCTCAGCTTCTGGAGTTGGATTCCAATTCTTCCAATTTCTTCTTGCATTTCTCCATGAAAGACTGGGTGACATTATGATGCTTGCAGGCCGTCGGATCCAAACCTTTGCGAAGTAAGCGAATTGCATGGGAGTTGTTGACGTCCAGCCCCTCTGTACCACTGGCAAGCCACATACCAAGCTTAAGACAGGCCACTCTAGACCCCCCTTCTGCCGCCATAGAAACGAGCGCCACGCTATTGCGACTTGGAAAGAGGATACCAAGCATGGCCATTGATGGAATGTCTCCAAGATCACTGGCCTTTTGTAACCACTGGTTTGCCAAAAGCAAGTCGATCTTCGCTCCTTTCTCACCAAAAAAGTATAAACTCCCCAAGTATCTCATGGCGACAACATTTCCATTCTCCGCTTTGGCCTTGTCCTCTTCAAAGTCCTTCTTTTCTTTCTGCTTTTCTTTCCAGGCATCGAGCAACTCACCCTGAATTTCATCGTTGTCGACCATTCTCTCGATAAGACTTCTAATCGGGTGTGTCGGAAACAGCCGAGGACCCATGGGTTCGTTCGTCACTGGCGACTTGAGAGCAGAAGAGCTCTCCTGCATCGTTTTGATGTGTTGCTCTATGGCGGACCGTTCGTAGATTCGTCCATCCTCGGCCACGACTGGATCGAAGAGTAGCGCCAAAGTAATGGGACAAATAAGGTCGTCCACCGCCGCAGAGTTTTTCTTCGGGCTTTCGGAAAATTCACTGCTAATTGTCTTCTCGGACTGGAGGTTCTCGTGAAGGCGTTCTCTGAGTTGTTTGGCGGGCCCCGTGGCCTTCAAGTTAGCTTTGCGGCACTCACGCTGAAGTTCCTTATAGGTGAGCGAGTTCAAATCACGTCCTTTTGCTGGCAAAGTCATGGTCGACATGGTTGAAAGAATAATTATATGATGCGAAAGCTAAAAAGTGGCTTTACTTTTAATTGCGAAGTCGTTTGAGTTTAGTTTTTGGAGAATAATGAGGATTTCAAAAAAGTAAAACGAAGCGTGGTCGCGATCTGCGACTGACTCGCGAGATAATTTTAAAACGGCAGTATTTTCAAAAAACGAAGCGAGTTCCGTCTACGCACACTTCGTGTGTCTGTTTACGACGTATGAGCCAGCAAAACAGTCTCTTCAGCCCAACACTAATTCAGTAGTAGCTAGTGTACTAGCACAGTAGCTAGCTTGACGGTGTACTGTACTAAACAAACACCAGTCAGTGCTACTTAGTTTTCTACACGTAGTGGCGGGGGAAAAGCAGCTGGATTGTATTGACATATACATTTTTAAATAATGCTCAAAATCGTAGTTCTTCAATTGGTATGAAATGATTCGTGTGCCCGCATGCGCCATTTCATGATGTCGGTCACCTCCGCATACTACGACACTTCAAGAGGACTTAGTAGATACGGAATCAGTTGCTTGGCAAATTAGAAACCAAGCGGGGTCTGTGCAGACGGGTCCAGTTTTACCGCAGGAATCGCGGTGACGTCCCACGATAAGTTATACTTTTCTTTCAAGTATGATGCAATTGCAGTCGCGCCCCACTCGTCATATAGCTCCATGGCGCGCTGCATCAAGCGAGTAGCTTCGACCGGGTTACCCAGTCGGTAGTGTGCCACTCCTGCACGTTCGTAAGAAAGCGCATGCACAGACCGGACGCTTTCAGCAGAAGCACGATTCATAGCCCTTTTGAAGTATTCCATTGCAGTTCCAAGCTTTCCTTCGAGTGCCTGCAGTTCCCCCTTCAACAAATAAAGCACGTGGTGGGTGTTCGCCGGACAGCTATGCTTCGCAAGCTTTCGCAGCTTTTTTAGCTGATTACGAGCCAGAGACTCGTAATGTCTCCTTTGGCCGTGATGAGCAGCCTCAAGTGCAGCCATGCCGATATAAAAGTAGTGAGTGATGATACTTTCTGTTGCTTTGGTGGATGCTTCGAAACCCATCACAATTTTAGCAGATGAAACAGCAAGCTCGTTATCCCCCAAGTGGTACGAAAGGAGCATTCGCTGTTCATTCAATGTCTTCTCAAGTAGCTGGAATGTGAATTTATCATCCGACGGCTTATCTTTCTCTAGGACATTGTCGTCTTGTTCAAAATCCAGCAGAAGCGGATTGTCATTTCTCCCCATAATATTTCGCAAGTATCTACGTAATAGCAATGTCATAGCAAGCCACGGACCTTGCTGGAAATGCTTGATAAATTCCAGGTAATTCTCAACTCTCTCGTAGACGGTAGACAACTTCTCGCCAGCTGTGTACGACTGCATTGCATGCGTACACATCGTGTAAACCACACATTCGAAATCACAGCAGTCCATACCAACAGAAATTCCAAGCGACATCTCTTCCGAGGAAATGCGTAGTGACTTCGTAAAAGGCGCAATCACGGCGTACACGATAAAGTAAACACGTGGAAACCATTGTCGCCTTGCAGCGGGGTTTTGCTCAATGAGACGAAGAGCTAATTGCCCGAATCTGTAGCCAGCGTCGAATTCCCCAGTTGCACAGAGAATCATACCATAGCAAGTGAATGCGTAACAAGAGCTATCGCAAATACCATATTTCATTGTGATCTTCACCATTTTCAAAACAATGAACGGGAAGAGATCTGGGGCGCCGCAGAAGGCATACAAAGCCATGTATGCCAGCGTATTCATGGCTCCCATTTTCCTCGTATCCTCGATCACAGGTAGATTTAAAATGTCTATGTCACATTTCCCCTTGAGGCACCACTTTATCTTGATTATTTCAGGGATCAGATACACCAATCCGGTTGATTTGGGAAGTCGTTCACCAAGACTTTCCAAGGACTCACGGCCAACAGCAATCGCTTCCTCAAATCTAGTCCGAGCAGCCAGTGAAAGGATTCGTATAATGCCGACTCGAATCATGTCCTTCTCTGTGCGGCAGTTTGCTAAGACCTCTTCCAAAGTCGCGTCCATGCTCTCAAAGTCCGCACAAGAGGCCTCTGTTTCCGCTAAGCAAGTAAAGAGCTCCAGGGAGAGGTGATATTCGTCGCGCCAATGTCTTGGAGCTAAAAGACTCTTGCCAGTTCTGAAGTATGTAAGTGCTGATTCAAAATCTCTGGATTTGGAGGCCTTCACCCCGGCTCGTAAGCACAAACCTGCCAATCCATTCTTATCTACTTCTGCAATGAGAACGGGAATCCCGAGAATCATCTGATTCACAACCGTGAGTAGATGCTCCTCCAGTTCGTCGCCTGACAAAGACTGGAATAGAGCCCGTCCAATGGCAACATGTGATATTGGCTTGACTTCCTCTTTGACCAGCGAATACGCTGCTTGCTGAATCCTGTCGTGGGAAAAGGCATGCATACCAGGTCGATGCATCTGCCGCGTTATCATTTGTGCTTCGGTTGCCACTGCAAGTGCCTCGGCGACGTCAATGTCATCCAAGACAATCCCAAGACACTGCGTGTCAATCTCGGCACCAAAGCACGCGGCCACTTTTAAGAGTCGCTGACAGCAGTCCGGAAGTCGCATGATTTGATAGGAGACTAGTTCCACCACATCCAGGCTTTGGAAGACTGAATTCCATTCCTGGTCACGCCATAGCCATCGACGCGTACAAATGTTGCTGTTGTTGTCACGAATTGCCGTTGATTTCTCTTCATCGGCGACGCATTCGGCCACCAGAACATTTTCCTGGTGGAGTGTCTTGATATATTGGAGAATGAAAAAGACGTTACCTTCCGTCTTGTCATGTATAATCTTAGCCAATGCTCCGCAAACCTCTGGTGGTTGTTGCAGTACATCGGAGAGAAGGGTCGTGGTGGCTGACAAAGGTAGATTCTCTACGGTAATATGAAGAATTTTGCCTCCCTTATCATCTTCCAACCGACGCAACATACCCGCAAACTCATGATGCCATGGAACTTCATTGGACCGGCAAATGCCCACCACGACAAAACCCTCAATACAGGCACTATCCTCGGATACCAAATCCTCGAGCAAACGCAAGGATCCCGTGTCGGCCCATTGAAGGTCATCCAACAAGAGTACCAGGGGTTCGTCTTTGGAACAAATGGTCGAAAAGAGCCTTTTCAAGGCCAATCGCAATCGATCTTGTTGCGCGCTGAGCGCATAAAAGGTGGAGGTATCTTGGTACAAATTCAAGACGCGACTAAATGCCGGTACCAACGCACAAATGACATGACAGGCTTCCATTCCCACTTCGTCCAAAATGCGTTGTCGAAGGACCTCCAAATTTTGAAAATGCGATTGTTCGAGTACGATGACCAATTGTGTCAACGCAGCGACAATGGGTCCATAGGGTTCGGGAAATTGCAATTGATCAAATTTGCCGGAAATAAAATGCCCCCCTTCTTCTTCTGTCAAGGTTTGCAGTGCCTTCTTGACCAAGACGGTCTTTCCGGTCCCCGAAGCGCCGGAAACGAGCAACAATTCGGGAGTTTTCTTCTTCTGTTGCCTTATCATAATAGTGTTGAGGGTATTTTGGGAGGTGTTTTGGCGGCTGCTACCTAAGTTCGCGTCCTCGTCTTCTTCTTCTGGTGTGTCAATTCGCCGAAGAAAGGCCTCTTGCAGCTGCCGAATCTCCTTATCTCGTCCATACAGTTGACCTTTGCGAAGAAAGGTCCAGTCGAGCTCTGCTTGCCTTGAAGTGGCGATGGCGCTGTTCCCTGCGAGAAGGGTTGCAGAGGAGAGAGGGAACTACTGCTGGCACTAAAGGAAGGATGAAGCGGTCGTCGTGGTGGCCTGGTTTCTTCTTGCTGCTGCTGCTGCTGCTGCTGCTTGTCTTTGTTGTTGACTTGGTCTCCGTGTGACATATGTTGCTGCTGGTGCACTGGCCCCTCCATACTAGAAGCGATTGAAACGGACGACGCCTCTGTGGCAGAGCTGCCAGTCGATGTCTGCCTCGTGGAGCTGTTGTTCACTTTGCTGCTACTGCTACTGCTATTGCTATTGCCGTCCTTGTCCAGCACCATAGAGGTTTGTTGGAAGGCCGGTTCTTCTTGCTGTGACTCTAAGCGGCTTGTCGTCTTCATTGTCGCTCTGCTCTGAACGTGCATGCACCTTGATTCCTTACTCTTACAAGTTGGTCTCTTGCTGCTGCTGCTGTTGCTGATGACGCGGGTAACATTTTTACTAGATGATGAGAATAGAGGAAAGTAGTAGTAACTGTGTAAGTTACCCGTAGGACATGGTACAAAGCTCACACGTGCGTACTTACTTTCCGATTCCTACTAATTCTTTTTCTTCTAAGTCCGGAAGCCTCTGCTACTACTAGCTAGCTACCCTCACTTTAAGATGCACCGTGTTGATTGACAAGTACATTGCTTTTCAAATTCAAGCGTGGTTATCGGAAATTGGGATGAAGGCCACCGTGTTGATGGTAGACCTTCCTATCTCGCACGATGCCAGCAGAGATAGCAGTGATGGACGAGCCGCTGCCGTAGGTTGTTTCAATGATGGCATTAGCATCATAGACAGAGTGGCCTTTGTTGATAAGCAATTTTTGGATTTTCCAAATGTTGTTGCGTCTGTAGAAAGTCTGTTTGACTTTGTTGTTGCCACCACCTCCACGTTCCTCTCTAGTCCATGATTTGGCAGGCTTGCCTCCAGCAATGCCATGTTCGTACTCGCCCCACAGCACCATCAGATCTTTTACATTGGGAGATAGCTTTGGCCACACCCTTCCGTGGCGAACATACGTGCCCGGAGCACGCTCCGCAGCTGCCCTTTGGACTTGGGCTTGTCGTTGAGGGTCTTGTCTGGAAAGCCCGCTTTGAATAGTGCCACCAAACCTTCTAACATTGTTGTTAACGGCCCTGAATTTATTCTCCATGTGCACTCTGTTAGACTGATCCATTTGGTGCATTTGAGTCTGTAGATCTTCAAATTGTCGTTGTAAATTTCTTTGTTGGCATACAAGAGTTTGAAGCACATGGTTAGTTGCCCCGCTGCTACCATCAAGTGGCACCTGCGCCTCGTCGTCCGCAGCTCCGGCTTGTTGCCGCTGCACAACTTCGTCTATTGTTGTTTCATCTTCAGACCTGTAGACATGGAGGGGAACTCTTTCAATGGGCTGCTCGGGTTTATTTTCCACGTTAATGGCCTCGTACGCCGCTGTTATTCTCTCTTTGATGTTGGTAGGAACATCCAAATCTTCTGCCGCCTCTCCGTCCAGCGCCAGCCATAGCATTGCAACACCAAATGCTTGGATGAGTTTGGGGTCTTGTGGGAAACGTTGTGCAATTCTTGGCACAACGTGTTCAGAAAGAAAAGGCAAAGTGATAACAGAACTCACTTCTGCTTTAACCTTGTACTTGATCGGTCCGCCTAGGGCAAGCTTGGACGCCACCACAGCATCTGCGTAAGTGTCCTCCGGATCAATATAAACAGCATTGACAATGCGGCTGCCTTTCTTAGCAACCCAACGGCCACGATGATCGACATAATCACCTGAAGCACCACGTCGCTTGGCTTGTGTTGAGCCCATTTTTCTCTTGCTGTGAAGACCCAATGGACGTTTGTCACTGCCCTTGTAGATGCCCTTGAAACTTTCGTTCTTCCACACCACTTGGTTTAATCTATTCCTATGTGTCTTTGAGATGGCTGCAGTGAATTTTTTGTGTTCTTTCTTTGATTTGCCCTCCGGACGAGCTTGCGTCATCATGTATTCTGCGTCTGGATAGTTGTTTAGAAAGTACTCCAGCCACAACACCAATGCTAGTGTTAGGCATGTCTTGTGGTCCATGGACGCCAACAACAGCTGGTCTGGACAGTTGCGGTGGTCGCGAACGTTCTTGGACCAATTAACCTTCTGTGCCAGAGTAAATTCAAAAAGTGGATGGCTTTTTGGAGCGTCCAGCTTGAAATTACAAACATCGTCTGCCCTTGTAATGAAATTGTATTGGTACAGACCCATCAGCGGATTCCTGTACCGGCAGATTGGGTCTTTATGCTGTCGAAATAGCTCCAATTCCTTCTGCAACTCCATCACAGTCTGATCGCGAACGTCTCTAGCATCAGAGCCTTCACCTCTTATTTCGAATTGAATGATGTCGGCAATTAGTTTGTTGATTAGTTTGTGGCGTGTAGGATTACCATGTCCGCCACTGGGAAGGTCCGCCCATGCTGCTCCGCTGGGCATGAAGTGGGACAACTTCATTTTGATGTTCTTGATGTGGTTGGAACGTGCATAACTTGGCCGGCTGTCGGCCTGCCGACGAGTGACACCAAATGCTTTGTGTGTCAAATAAGCTAGGACGTGCTTTGGTTGCAACGACATGAGCCTTTCCTTGGTAAAAGTGGCACCCTTTGTGTAAACTTTGTTGTCGATAAAGCCCATGAAATCAAGGAAGGGGGCCAAGTATTCAGGCTTGTCGGTTGGAAACTGCCAACTTGAGGGGTCGGCCGCTGCATCATCTTCGTACGTGACATCCGGACGAGTGGCCCGAGCCGGTTTCTTTTGCTTCCGCTTCCGCTTCTTTGCTGGGGCTTGCTTTTTCAAGTCATTCAGTGGGACATTGTCAAGGACATCGTCATCGTCATCATCATCGTCATCGTCGTTGTTGTTGTTGTTGTTAGAACTTTCTTTCTTGTCTCCACACTCGTTACAAATTTGACTGTAGCAAATGGTGTGTCGCGGATCGTCCTCCGGAACCGGATAGCCACAAATAGCATGCATGTACCGGTCACAGTGCAAGCACTTGTGGTCTGTGGTGCATTTTCCACCAGCAGCATGAAGCTTGCACTCGGCGCCGCAGCAGCATGTCTCTGTCATTGTCGACTCTAATTTGCTAATAATGGAGCGTAATAATGGAGCGTGTGCATTCCGTGTGAGTGAGACTATCTTTTGTGTGAAACATGTCATTCAGATGGCGCGCGCCAAGTAACACATAGTGCGTTGCGACCTAAATACCAAAATGTAGCTAAGCCCGAAACAACTAAACGTAACACAAAATTTAAACACGGCTAATTGATAGCAGTTGGGTAACGGTAGCACATGGATAAAACACCGGTCAAGTTGCTCAGATGGTTCCACAATCATGTTGCACTGCTGTTAATTTACGGCTACACATGCTAACAATCACACATCAACGGCAGCAGTATGTACTGAAAAAAAGATAGTCGACATCACAAAAGCGTTACGTGAGTAACATTTTTACATCATGATGCAAATCAACTGAATGACCCCATCCACAAATCAACCGGACATTTTCATTTCATTTCTCTCACGTGAAATATCTTTTCGCCGTTGCTTAATGTCTATGAACACCTAAAATAATAAGCTCCCTTCTTTCTCTGTCTCTTCGTGGCCAGTATTATTACTATATATAGCTACAGTAGATCAGCTTTCCTCCTCTACAAGTAGCCACATACAAAGAAGAGACATAGAGTAGTAGTCCACACAGTCAAGTGACAACTCTCGCTTCTTGCTTTCTCGCTTTCTTGCTTGTGTCAGACCCAGATTCATTCGTCCAGGACAAAGCAAAGCAAAGCACTGCCGCCATTTTCACGCATTTTCGACAAGACAAGTCAAGAAGTCTTCCACGTGACGCCAAGACAAAGAAGAAGGGATCGAGTTTCCTTCCGCATATTCTGGCTGCTGGCGTCGTTCTAATTTATGGAGGTGCAAAACAACGCGGGCAGGCTTGATTTCCTGACAACAACTTCCTCTCCACAACTTTCTCTCCACAACAACAACAACAACAACAACAACAACAGTAAGCAGTGAGTGAGTGAGTGTTGCTGCAGTTGAGTAGAGATTGATACACGACGAAAGAAACAGAAACAGAACCCCCACTCAACAGCACCCAGAAACAGTCAGTGAAGAAGTAGTATCTGTCTCTTATACACATCTCCGAGCCCACGAGACTAAGGCGAATCTCGTATGCCGTCTTCTGCTT
>ENA-ORBV01009388-ORBV01009388.1-microbial-mat-metagenome-genome-assembly--contig:-NODE-9388-length-16080-cov-8.836656_pt1 | contig 16080 bp, 15 predicted proteins | sample MGYA00237777_ERZ505514 | MGnify/ENA primary metagenome ERZ505514 (study PRJEB26160, sample SAMN06269048) | microbial mat metagenome | isolation source: Oligotrophic lake microbial mat | place... | reverse complement strand
CGCGGTTCGTGCGCCTTCGCGCCGTTCGTGCTCCAGACGTTCGTGCGCCTTCGCGCCGTTCGTGCTCCAGACGTTCGTGCTCCTTCGCGCCGTTCGTGCTCCAGACGTTCGTGCTCCAGACGTTCGTGCGCCTTGACAATCCGCCGAGCCGTGCTACCATTCAGATGGTTAGTTCGCCTAACTAATTGAAAGTACGGACGCCACGAGCGACAACTCCCAGCGCCTGCTCCAGCTCTTCGAGCGCATGCGCCCACAGCTGCTCGGCCCGGCCTTCCGGCGCCTGCACGAGCTACAGCTCGCGCCCTCGCACCTGCGCGCACTGCGCGCGCTCCACCACCAGACGCCCCTGGCTATGAAAGATCTGGCCGACCAGCTCGGCCTTACGCCGCCCTCCGTCACTGCGCTCACCAGGCGCCTGGTGCAGACAGGGCTACTTGCGCGCCGCGCCCACGCCGAGGACAGCCGCGTGGCCCTGCTGGAGCTCACCGACGCCGGCCACGCCCTGCACCGCGCGCTCACCGACGAGCAGCTGCGCGGTATGCAGCGCCTGCTCGCCGCGCTCAGCGCCGAGGAGCAGCAGACCCTACTAGATCTTCTGGAGCGCGCCATCAACGGCGCGAGCATTACGGGCGCCCCTTAGCAGACGTCCGGGCGCCCCTCGTGGGCGCCCGCCCCTCATACACCGAGATCGTAAAGGACCCCTATGCAAGCACAACTTGATCGCAGCGTCCCCAAGGGCGGGCTCGGGCGCGCCATCCGCTTCCTCGGCGGCCAGCGCCGCAGCGTCGCGATCGCCTACGGCGCGCTCACGATTGCCACCATCGCCCAGCTCGCCGTGCCCATCCTCGTCCAGTCGATGATCGACGCCGTGACCCAGGTGGGCGGCAACCCTATCGCCGCCGAGCAGGTGATCTTCAACGCCGCCGGCCTCATCCTGCTCTTCGCCGTGCTGCGCGGGGTCTTCTCCTTCCTCCAGGCCTTTATGTCGGAGACTACCTCGCAGGGCCTGGCCTTCGATCTGCGCAACGCGATCTTCACGAAGATTCAGCGGCTCTCGTTTAGCTACTACGACCAGAACCAGACCGGGCAGCTGATGGTGCGCGCCACCGATGATGTGGAGCGCGTGCGCACCTTTATCGCCCAGGGCCTGATCATGGCCGCCCAGTCGTTCCTGCTGCTGACGGGCGCGCTGCTCGTGCTCGCCTTCACCAACTGGCAGCTTACGCTGGCGGTGCTGCCGCTCCTGCCGGTCGCCCTGGTGGTCTTTATGATCTTTGGGAGCATCAGCCAGCCGCTCTTCGCCGTGGTGCAGCAGCGCCTCTCGGCCCTCAACACGGTGCTCCAGGAGAACCTGGCCGGCGTGAAGGTCGTCAAGTCGTTTGCGCGTGAGCCCTACGAGGAGCGCCGCTTCGATGTGGCCGCCACCGCCCTGATGGAGCAGCAGCTCAAGGTGAACCGGATCTTCTCGTTCCTGTTCCCCGTGGTCTTCCTGGTGGCCCAGCTCGGCCAGGCCGCCGTGCTCTACTTCGGCGGCGCCCAGATCCTGGCGGGCACCCTGAACCTCGGCGAGTACCAGAAGTTTAGCCTCTACCTGATCTATATCTTCTTCCCGATCGGCCAGCTCGGCTTCATCATCGCGCTAATGGCCCAGGCAAGCGTCTCGGCCGGGCGCATCTTCGAGCTGCTCGACGCCCAGAGCGAGATCGCCGACAAGCCCGGCGCCTTCACGCTCCCACCGATCACGGGCCGCGTCGAGCTGCGCGACGTCACCTTTCGCTACATTGGCGGCGGCGAGCCCGTGCTCCAGGAGGTAAGCCTCGTGGCCGAGCCGGGGCAGACGGTGGCGCTGCTCGGCGCGACCGGCAGTGGCAAGACGAGCATTATCAGCCTGCTGCCGCGCTTTTACGACGCCAGCGCCGGCCAGGTGCTGATCGACGGCCACGATGTGCGCGACGTGACGATCGACAGCCTGCGCTCGCAGATCGGGATCGTGCTGCAAGAGACCAACCTGTTCAGCGGGACGATCCGCGAGAATATCGCCTTTGGCAAGCCCGACGCCGGCGACGAGGAGATCATGGCGGCGGCGAAGTCGGCTGCGGCCCACGAGTTTATTCTCAGCTTCCCCGAGGGCTACAACACGAAGGTGGGCGAGCGCGGCGTCACGCTCTCTGGCGGCCAGAAGCAACGCATCGCCATCGCCCGCGCCCTGCTGCTCAGCCCGCGCCTGCTCATCCTGGACGACTCCACCAGCAGTGTGGATCTTCAGACCGAGGCGCTGATCCAGCACGCCCTCGACCGGCTTATGCAGGGCCGCACCAGCTTCGTGATCGCCCAGCGCATCAGCACGGTGCTGAACGCCGACCAGATCGTCGTGCTGGACAAAGGCCGCGTGGCGGCGCGCGGCGTCCACGCCGAGCTGATGGAGAGCAGCCCGATCTACGCCGAGATCTACAGCTCGCAGCTTGTCGCCGACGTTGCGGCGTAGGATTTTGCCGCACAGTTTTATCCGCAGATTACGCAGATTGCGCCGATTGTCCGACCGAGCCGTTACAGCTAGCGGCCTCATCTGCGTAATCTGCGTAATCTGCGGAGAACAGTTGCGTAATCTGCGGACAACAAGAAAGTCATTCCAATGATGATGCCTGGCGGCCCTGGCCGCATGCTCGATACCGAGACCCTGAAGCCCAAAAACGTAAGCGCCACCCTGGCGCGCTTCTGGCTCTACTTTCGCCCCTGGTGGTACGCCGTGGCGATCACGCTCGTGCTGATCGTGGTGGCCACGGTGCTCCAGGTGGCAACGGCGCCGCTGATCGGCCAGGCGGTGGACTGCTACCTGCTGCCGAACGCCGCTGGCTGCTGGTATGCCAACGTGAATCTGGAGGCCGACACCGCCGCGCGCATGGCTGGTTTGGCCGGGCTGGTAGGCGTGCTGCTGATCTGCTTCGTGGCCGGCTCGGCGCTCCAGGGCCTAGCCTTCTACAGCATGAACTGGGCGGGCCAGCGCGCTCTGCGGCGCATGCGTGAGGATACGTTCGCGCAGATCCATCGGCTCTCGCTCGGCTTCTACGCCCGCAACGAGGCCGGCAACATCATGAGCCGCATCACCAGCGACACCGACACCATCCAGCAGGTGCTTGGCTTCGCCCTGCTGAGCGTGGTCAGCGGCATCCTTCAGCTGGTGATCACCGCCGCCCTGATGCTTGGGGCCAACCTGCCCTACGCGCTGCTCAGCCTGAGCGTGGTGCCGCTGATGGCCTTCGCCACCGTCTACTTCTCGGGCCAGGCCCGGCGCGCCTTCCGCAAGAGCCGCCAGGAGATGGGCAGCGTGAACGCCGGGCTGCAGGAGAGCATCGCGGGCGTGCGTGAGGTGCAGGCCTTCAACCGCGAGGACGAGAGCATTGAGCAGTTCCGCCGCACCAACGCCGCCAACCGCGACGCCAACGTGCGCGCGGCCAGCTTCACCAGCGCCCTCAACCCGGTGCTAGAGGCGCTCGGCTACGTGGCGATCGCCATCGTGGTGGTGGCCGGCGGACTGAGCGCCCTGCGCAACCAGCCCCTGCTCGGCACCGCCGTGATCTCGCTCGGCACCATGTTCGCCTTCATCTCGTATGTGCAGCGCTTCAACCAGCCCATCCAGCAGATCGCCGTGCTCTGGACGAATGTGCAGAGCGCCGTCGCCGGCGGCGAGCGTATCTTTAATCTGCTCGACGAGCAGGCCGAGATTGCGGATCGCCCAGGCGCACCGGCCCTGCCGCCCATCCAGGGCCGCGTTGCCTTCGACGATGTGCGCGCCGAGTATAAAGCTGGCCAGCCCGTGCTGCGCGGCGTGAGCTTCGTGGCCGAGCCGGGCCAGACGGTGGCGATTGTTGGCCCCACGGGCGCCGGAAAAACCACGCTCATCAACCTCATCCCGCGCCTCTACGATGTGACCGGCGGCAGCGTCACCATCGACGGCCACGACGTGCGCGAGGTGACGGCGGCCAGCCTGCGCTCGCAGATTGGCATGGTGCTCCAGGACTCATTCCTGTTCGCCGACACCGTGCTGAACAACATCCGCTACGGGCGCCTCGACGCAAGCGACGACGATGTGATCGCGGCGGCCAGGCTGGCCTCGGCCCACACGTTTATCGAGCGATTGCCCGAGGGCTACGCAACTGTGCTGGGCGAGCGTGGCGGCGGCTTGAGCCAGGGGCAGCGCCAGCTGATCGCCATCGCCCGTGCGGCCCTCGCCAACCCGCGCATCCTCATCCTGGACGAGGCCACCAGCAGCGTGGACACGCGCACCGAGCGGCTGATCCAGGCCGCCTTCGACCAGCTGCTCACGGGCCGCACCAGCTTTGTGATCGCCCACCGCCTGAGCACCATCCGCAACGCCAGCCTCGTGCTGATGGTGAAGGACGGGCAGATCGTGGAGCGCGGCACGCACAACGAGCTGCTGACCCTGCGCGGCGCCTACTACGAGCTCTACATGAGCCAGTTCCGACGCGAGGAGGAGCCAGAAGTGGTGAAGTGAGGGGGGTGCGCAACGTGCCCCAAGCCGTCTGGACCGCGAACGGCGCGAAGGAGCACGAACGGCGCGAACACGCACCCGCGCCGGGCACGCATCTGAACGGGTGTGGCCGGGTGGTTCGCGGCGGTTCGCACCCGTTCGCGGCTTCGTGGTCCAGATGGCTCGGGCGCCCTGGGGGGTGAGGGCCGCAGCGCCAACCATTAGGAGCCAAGATGCGCTACACGATCAAACGAATTACGCTGGGGTCGGCCTTGAAGGTGGGGTTACTGCTGGGCTGGCTGGTGGCGCTGCTCCCGGCGATGGGCCTCGCCGCCCTGGCCGTGCTGAGCTTGCAGGGCGTGAGCAACGCCTTCGGCCAGGTGCAGACCTACGACATCAATGTGCTGGGCCAGAGCGTCGCCAGCATCGATCTGCTGAGCCTGCTCGGTCTCTCCGATGAGGCCTCGCGCGTGGGCGACCTTGCCGCCCTGGGCTGGGGTCTGTTCGGCACGCTCACGCTCGCCCTCACCCTGCTCGGCGGCCTGATGGTGGCCGTAACCACGCTGCTCGTGAGCCTTTGCTACAACCTGCTCGCAGCGGTTGCCGGCGGCCTCACCGTGGAGCTGCGCGAGACGGCGTAGGGCGAGTGCTGAGTGCTGAGTGCTGAGTGCTGAGTGCGCTGGTACGCTTCCTGCATAGATGCTCTGGAACGGATCAGGCGCGGCCCGCACGCGCCACCAAAAAGGAGCAACACCAATGGCATACCCGAAGAGCTCGAAGAGCGCCCTCTTGGCCCTCGTGACGGCAGGCGGCTTCTGGGCCTGGAAGAATCGCGACAAGCTGAGCGGCTGGTCTAGCCAGCTGAGCAGCCAACTCAGCCAGCCCCGGCCGAGCTACAGCAAACCCCTGACCGACCAGGCCCACATTCCGTCGGCCGAGGCCTACACCGGCGGCACGCAGCGCATCGGCGACGAGGCCAACGAGATCTAAGCGAGGGAACAGGGGACAGCGAGAGCGGAGGCGTCTGTGAAAACAGACGCCTCCGCTTTGCAGTTCGCAGGACTAGCACTCAGCACTCAGCACTCAGCACTCAGCACTCGCGCGAAGCGCTACTCCCCTGGATAGCGCAGCCCCCACGGCGCGCGGATCGCGTCCAGAGTCGCCATGATCGCGATGCTCTCGTCCAGCGACATGATCGCGCTCTCGCCGCGGCCAGCGCGCAGGCAGGCGTGAACCTCCTCCACCTGGTAGTTGTAGCCGTTGCCGACGTGGCTGATCGCGATCGGCTCCTCGCTGCCGTCGGGGCGGCGCAGCAGCAGCTGGCTGTCGCCGGACCAGGGCGCGGGCGGCAGCTCGATCTGGCCCTCAGTGCCCGAGATCGTCGCTGTGAGCGGCAGCTTCGTGCGCGTGGCCGCCGAGCACACGGCCAGCCGACCGCCAGAGAAGCGCAGCACCGCCGACATCTGCTCGTCCACACCGGTCTCGCCAAGCGCCGCCAGGCTCACCACAGCCTCCGGCGTGCCGAAGACCATGTGGGCAAGCGAGATCGGGTAGACACCCACATCGAGCAGAGCGCCACCGCCAAGCGCCGGGTCGAACAGGCGATGCTTTGGATCAAACGGTATGCGGAAGCCGAAGTTGGTATGGAGCATGCGCGGCTCGCCGATCACACCCTCGGCCAGCAGGCGGCGCAGCTCGACCATATGCGGCCGAAAGCGCGTCCACATCGCCTCCATCAGGAAGAGACCCCGCTTGCGGGCGAGGGCGACCATGCCGCGCGCCTGCTCGGCGTTGAGCGCAAAGGGTTTCTCGCAGAGCACGGCCTTGCCCGCCTCCAGGCAGGTGCGCGTGTTGGCTGCGTGCAGGTTATGGGGCGTGCCGATGTAGATCACATCGACGTCAGGGTCGGCGGCGAGCGCCTCGTAGCTGCCGTGGCGGCGCGGGATGCCGTAGCGCTCCCCAAAAGCCTCGGCAGACTCACGGGTGCGCGAGCCCACAGCGGCCACCTCGGCGTCGGCCACGTCGCGCAGGCCCTCCACAAACAGCCCAGCGATCATGCCTGTGCTCAAAATACCCCAGCGAATCTTGCTCATAAGGCGCCCCTCATCATCCATGTCATTCCGAGCGCAGCGAGGAATCTGCTTGACCAGATCAAACCCTTCGCTGCGCTCAGGGTGACATGCATGCGGCATGCTCACGTTAAATTGGTATTATACGCGCAACGAGCCGGAAATCTGTGTCATCTGTGGACACCATGCCCGGCGCGTCACTATGGAGTAGCTTGTGCAACATGTGCAGATCGCCATCGTCGGCAGCGGCTTCGGCGGGCTCGGCGCCGCCATCAGGCTGAAGCAGGCGGGCTTCAACGATTTTGTTATCCTGGAGCGCGCCGATGAGGTCGGCGGCGTCTGGCGCGACAACAGCTACCCCGGCTGCGCCTGCGATGTGCAGTCGCACCTCTACTCGTTCTCCTTTGCGCTCAACCCCGGCTGGAGCCGCAGCTACTCCGAGCGCCCCGAGATCTGGGCGTACCTGCGTCGCTGCGCAGAGGAGTTTGGCCTGCTGCCGCACCTGCGCCTCGGCCACGAGCTGCTCACGGCAGCCTGGGATGTCTCCAGCTCGCGCTGGCTGCTCACCACCAGCCAGGGGCCACTCAGCGCCGCCGTGCTGATCCTGGGCAGCGGCGGCCTGAGCGAGCCCGCGATCCCGGCCCTGCCAGGCCTTGAGCGCTTCGGCGGCAAGCTCTTCCACACCGCCCGCTGGGATCACAGCTATGATCTGGCGGGCAAAGCTGTGGCGGTGATCGGCACCGGCGCCTCGGCCATCCAGCTGATCCCCGCGATCCAGCCGCAGGTGGCGCGCCTCGCGGTCTTTCAGCGCAGCGCGCCCTGGGTGCTGCCCCGCAACGAGCGCGACTTTACCCTGGCCGAGCGCCGCCTGTTCGAGCGCTTCCCGCCCCTGCGACGCCTGCTGCGCGGCCAGATCTACGCCACCCGCGAGCTGCTCGTGCTGGGCTTTCGCCACCCCTGGCTTATGCGCAGGCTCCAGCAGGGCGTGCTGCGCCAGCTGGAGCGCAGCGTGCCCGACCCCAGCCTGCGCGCAAAGCTCACCCCAAACTACACTATGGGCTGCAAGCGCGTGCTGCGCTCCGACGACTACCTGCTCGCCATCCAACGCCCAAACGTCGAGCTGATCACGGAGCGGATCGCGGAGCTGCGGGCTGGCAGCATCGTCACAGAAGATGGCGCCGAGCGCCCCGCGGACGCGATCATTATGGGCACGGGCTTCCAGGTGACGAGCCAGCCGATCGCGCGGCTGGTGCGCGGGCGCGATAGCCGCACGCTCGCCGAGCACTGGGGCGCGAGCCCGCAGGCGCACCTGGGCACCGCCGTGGTCGGCTTCCCCAACCTCTTCATCCTCCAGGGGCCAAACACGGGGCTCGGCCACAGCTCGGTGCTGATCATGATCGAGCGCCAGATCGAGCTGATCGTCGCCACGCTGCGCCACATGCGCCAGCGCGGCATCGCCACCGTCGAGCCGCGCCCTGCGGCTCAGGCCGCCTTCGTGGCCGAGGTAGATCGGGCAATGCGCGGCACCGTCTGGACGACCGGCGGATGCAAGAGTTGGTATCTGGACACAACGGGCCGCAACTCCACGCTCTGGCCGGGCTTCACCTGGCAGTTCCACCGCCGCCTGCGCTACTTCAACCCCAACGAATTCATCCTCGCGGGGCCGTAGGGATGCGATAGGTCGCACGTAGGGGCGCGATAGATCGCACCCCTACAGCATTAACCGAAAGCGCACAAAGGCGTAGCGCTCGGCGGGCCAGAAGCCCAGCGCGCGGTAGGCCGCGAAGGCGGCGGCGTTCTCAGCCATCACCATCAGGAAGACGCGGGGGGCCAGGCTGAAACAGGCCTGAGCTAGGGCGACCGTGCAGGCGCTGGCGAGCCCACGCCGGCGCTGCTCTGGGTGAGTCACGATGTTGCCGATCTCCACCACATCTGGGGTCGCGAAGTGCGTGGCCGCCATCGCCACCAGCTCGTCGCCCGCGAAGGCGCCGAAGGCTGGGCCGTGGCTCAGCACCTCGGGGCGCCAGGCCACAAGCTTGCCCAGGGCCGCCAGGGCGTCCATCGCTGGCAGATCGTCGGGGCGCAGGCGGCGCACCAGCGGCGAGTGGACTGGGCGCAGCGTCTCTGGCTCCACCACCATCTGGTACTCGGTCTCCAGCGACTCGAACACGGCGCACGTGGCGAGCTGCCGCACGCGCTGCTCGGGGATTACCGTGGTAAGCGAGGCGCCGCGCAGCGCGGGCACACGCTCGGCAAGCGCGCCGACGAGCAGGGGCATCGCATCGTCTAGCTCGGCGACGAACGTGAGCCCAAGGAAGGGCAGATCGCGGTAGTGCGAGGCCACACCCTGCACCAAGCCGGCGCTATGCACGAGCACCACGTCGCACTGCTGGCGTAGCTGGGTGATATTCGAGAGCGGCAGGGCGTTCCGATAGGGCGAGCGGCGCAGGTAGGCCAAAGCCTCCGGCAGCCAGCGCTCGTCCAGGGCAACGGTCTCAAGCGGCATACACAGCTCCACGTGCCAGTTTCTGCAAGATATTGTAGCATGAGGCAGCGCGACGACCGACGACCGAGGCCTTGTTCAGGCGCGCTATAGCTCGCCCTTACGCCGCCCATCCACCGTCCACCGTCCACCGTCCTCCGTCCTCCGTCCTCCGTCCTCCGTCCTCCGTCCCCCGTCCACCGTCTCACGGAGCGCACACAATGTCTGAGCACCTGATTCCCGACCGCTCTGCCTACCTGCCCGCCACTGTGGAGTCGCTGCGCGCCGAGCTCGCCGCCCTCGGCGTGGCGCCCGGCATAACCCTGCTCGTCCACAGCTCGCTCAGCAGGCTAGGCTGGGTCTGCGGCGGCGCTGTGGCCGTGATTCAGGCGCTGGAGGCGCTGCTCGGCCCCGATGGCACCCTGGTGATGCCAACCCACACCAGCGATCTCTCCGAGCCGGCCGACTGGGTGGCGCCGCCTGTGCCCGCGCCGTGGTGGCCGATCATCCGCGCGCATATGCCCGCCTTCGAGCCCGAGCTCACGCCTTGCTACGCCATGGGCGTGGTCGCCGAGACCTTCCGGCGCCAGCCGGGCGTGCGGCGCAGCGCCCACCCGCAGTGCTCCTTCGCCGCGTGGGGCCGCTACGCCGAGCGCATCACCGCCGACCACGAGCTGGAGGCGAGCCTGGGCGAGGGCTCGCCCCTGAGCCATCTGTACGATCTGGAAAGCCACGTGCTGCTGCTCGGCGTGGGCCACGCCAACAACACCTCGCTGCACCTCGCGGAGTACCGGGCGAGCTGGCCGGGGCGCCGCACGATCAGCACGGGGGCGCCGATCCTGGAGGGTGGCGTGCGCCACTGGGTGCGCTTTGACGATCTGGAGTGGAACGACGACGACTTCCCGCGCATCGGGGCCGACTTTGCGGCCGACACCGGCCAGGAGCGGCGCGGGGCCGTGGGCCAGGGCGTGGCGCTCCTGGTGCCGCAGCGCCCCCTGGTAGACTACGCGGTAGCCTGGATGGAGCGCGAGCGAGGAGCCGAAATAGCCGATAGCCGATAGCCGATAGCCGATAGCCGATAGGGCATTGCAGCGCGGTGATAAGCTAAATGGCGATCCAAAATCCAAAATCGGCAAGCCAAAATGGTATTGGCGGATCGCAGCCGCCCGCATTCGGCGCTACACTCACGGCAGGAGCTGCAATCCTAAAGGAGCCACTATGACAGACACGCCTCAGACGACCAGCGGGTACGCGCCTGTGCTGGGCGGCGAGCTGTACTACGAGCAGAGCGGCGCTGGCCCTGCCGTGATCCTCGTCCACGCCGGCATCGCCGACCTGCGCATGTGGGACGATCAGCTGCCCGCGCTTGCGGAGCGCCACACGGTGGTGCGCTACGACGCGCGCGGCTTCGGGCGCACGCGCAGCGAGCCCGTGGCCTTCTCCAATCGCCAGGATCTGCTCGCCCTGATGGATCACCTGGGCCTGGCGCGGGCCGTCCTGGTGGGCTGCTCGCGCGGCGGCATGATCGCCCTCGACACCGCGCTCGAGGCGCCCGAGCGCGTCACGGCCCTGGGCTGGGTTTGCAGCGGCATCAGCGGCTGGCAGCCAGCAGACGAGCTCTTCACGCCCGAGGATATTGCCCTGTACGAGGCGATGGAGGCCGCCGAGGCGGCCCACGAGCACGAGCGCACGGCCGAGCTGGATGTGCGGCTCTGGGTGGATGGGCCGCGCCAGCCAGAGGGGCGCGCCGCCGAGCCTGTGCGCCGCAAGGTCTACGAGATGGCGCTGAATAACTACCGCAGCCACGCCCACCTCTTCGATGCCGGCCTGGAGCCGCAGCCACTGGAGCCGCCGGCCGTGGCGCGCCTCGGCGAGCTGCGCATGCCGGTGCTGGCGATTGTGGGCGAGCTCGACAGCCCCGCCACCCCGGCGGCCGCCGCAGTGCTGGCCGCCGCCGCGCCCCAGACGCAGATCATCACCTACCCCGACGCCGCGCACCTGCCGAATATGGAGCGCCCGGAGCGATTCAACGCTGATCTGCTCGCCTTCCTGGGCAAGCTCACACCGTAAGGCCCTCGCCCCCTCGCCCCCTCTCCCGCGCGCGGGAGAGGGGGAAGCCGCGCAGCGGCGGGGGTGAGGGCTTTACTCTCGCCCCCGCACTAGCGCCACAGTGAGCGCCAGTGCGGCCAGGGCCGCGCCCGCACCGCCCAGCACGAGCAGCACAATCGGCGCGGCGCCCGCCCATCCGCCCACGCCCATCGCTACAGCCACCACGGCAATACCAAGGATCAGCGCCGCCAGCACCAGGGCCACGGCCAGGCGGTTGGCGGCGCCGATCAGCGCCGAGCCGAGGCGGCGCAGCTCGCGCTCCTCAGTCTGCACGCGCAGCTCGCCGTCGTTGAGGCGCTGGAGCAGATCGCCAACCTGCTGCGGCAGCTCAAACGCCGTCTCGGCGAGCGAGCGCCCACCACGCAGCGCCTCCGCGCCGAGGGCCGCAGGCGAGAGCTGCTCTGCAATGGCCCGCTGCGCGTAGGGGCGCGCAAAGCTGAACACATCCAGCTCTGGGTCGAGCTGCATGCCCATGCCCTCCATCATCACGAGGGCCTTGAGCAGCACGGCCAGCGGGCCGGGCATACGAATATTGTGGCGCCGCAGCAGCGACAGCAGCTCGCTGATCGTCTCGCGGGCCGAGATCTCGCGCAGCGGCCGATCAACCAGGCTATCGGTGAAGCGCTCCATATCGTGGCGCAGCTGGCGCGTCAGGTCGCGGCGGGCCAGGATGCCGAGCCGCTCCATGGCCCGCAGGGCGCCGGGCGTGTCGTGGTTCACCAGGGCGGCGAGCAGCAGCAGCAGCGCCTGGGTCGTCTGCCGATCCAGGCTGCCCACCTGCCCAAAGTCCACCACGCCCAGCACGCCGCCAGGCATGGCGAAGAAGTTGCCGGGGTGCGGGTCGCTGTGGAAAAACCCGAAGCTGAAGATCTCGCGCAAAATCACCTGCATGGAGTTGCGGGCGAGCTGGCCGCGGTCGATCCCGGCGGCGGCCAGGGCCTCCATGTCGGTGATCTTGGGGCCGAAGAGCCGCTCGGTGGTGAGCACGCGGGCCTCGGTGTACTCCCAGTAGACGGTGGGGATATGCACCAGGGCGCTGTCGTCGGCGAAGAGCTGGCGGAAGCGGTCGGCGTTGCGGCCCTCGCGCCGGTAGTCGAGCTCGGCGCGCAGCGTGACAGAGAACTCCCAGGCGAGCTCCACCAGATTGTACTGCTTGGCGATCGGCAGGCGCTCCTGGGCGAGGGCGGCGAGATCGGCGAGGATGGCGAGGTCGGTGTTGATGCGGGTGGCGATGTCGGGGCGCTGCACCTTCACCACCACCTGCTCGCCGGTGTGCAGCTGGGCGGCGTGGGCCTGGCCAAGCGAGGCGGCGGCGAGCGGGGTGGCGTCGAAGGCGGCGAACAGCTCGCCCACAGGCCGGCCCAGGCTCTCCTCGATGCAGGCGATGGCCTGCGCGGCGGGGAAGGGCGGCACGGTGTCCTGGAGCTTGCCGAGCTCGGCCACAAAGTCGGGGGGGATAAGGTCGGGCCTGGTGCTGAGGGCCTGGCCCAGCTTCACGAAGGTAGGCCCGAGGGCCACGAAGGCCTCGCGCAGACGGGCGGCGGTGCCAAGCGGGGTTGGCGGCGGCACGCGCAGCACCACCCGGCGCGGCAGCGAGAGCAGCGAGCCCAGGCCTAGCTGCTCCACAAGGTAGCCGAAGCCGTGCCCCACAAGCACCTGTGCGATCTCGCGGTAGCGGCCAAGGTAGCGGGCCTGGCGGACAAGCGGCCACATATCAATGCAACATGCAAAATGCAAAATGCAAAAAGGGCTGCGCCCTCGCTCATTTTGTCTTCTGCACTACAGAAACTGGGAGAGCAGCTGCCACAGATGCGGCAGGAAGACGATGCAGCCGACGATCACCGACGCGATGGCGCAGATTAGCACGGTGCCGGCCGCGACGTCTTTGGCGATTTTGGCGAGCGGGTGGCGCGCCACGGTGGCGAGATCGACGGCGGCCTCGATCGCGGTGTTCAGGCCCTCGGCGGCGAGCACCAGGGCGATCGTGAGCACCAGCGCCAGCCACTCCCAGCGCTCGATGCGCAGCGCCGCGCCCAGCGCCACGGCGCACGCGCCCACCAGGCAGTGGATCTGCGCGTTGCGCTGGGTGCTCAGCAGGTACCAGAGCCCCGCGAAGGCGTAGCCGAAGGCGCCCGCCAGCGAGCGCAGCCGGTAGTCGACCCGCGGGGGCGGCACAGGGATGTCACTTTCGCGTTGGCGCTCCATTGTCTACGAATTATACACGAGGGCGCGGAATCAGGCGGCAGGATCAGACCGAGGCGGAGGCGGAAGCGCTGTTGCAGCAGCACGGCGCCAGCAGAGGGCGGCGGGGCGGCGCAGGAGGGCTGAGCAAGAACCGTTTGGACCACGAACGGCACGAAAGGTTGCGAACCACCGCGAAGCAGGGCACGCCCGTACGGGTTCGCGGTCAAGCTTATTCCTGCGCATCCAGCTCAGCGAGCATGGCGTCGATAGCTTGTCGCAGAGGTGGGAGATCAGCTGCAACGATCTGCCAGATCCGTGCAACGTTGATGCCCAAATAGTTATGGACGATCACGTTCCGAAACCCAGCCATGGCACGCCAGTCGATCAAAAGAAAGCGCGCCTTCCGATCTTCAGAGAGCCGCTGCGTTGCTTCGGCCAGGGTCTGAAGGTTGCGAAGAACAGCGTCCTGGATGATCGTTTCTACAAAGAAACGCGCTTCGCCCTCGCTGGTATACACGGCAATTCGTGTCAGCGCATCGCGAATATGCTCAAGGTAGACGCGCTCGTCCTTCATAGCGGCACGGCCTCGCGGAGCACCCGGTCGCGAACATACCAATACAGCCCCTCCGGCTCCACGATGTCGATCCGCCGGCCCAGAAGCTGCTCCAGATCGGCAACCAGGCCCCCCGGAAAGAACGGGGTCGTCTCGGGGCCAGCATCGACCAAGAGATCAAGATCGCTGTCCGGGCCGGCATCGCCCCGTGCGACCGACCCAAAGACCCGAACGTTGCGGGCGCCGTGACCCGCCGCGATACGAAGGATCTCCTCGCGGTAGGCGCGAATATCGTCAGGAAGGTTCAGCATAATTCGCCTCTCTGGTGCTCAGGTCTATCATAGCATAGCCACTGGCTCCCGCACGCCGGCTCGCACCCTCCGCCCCCGTACAGTGCGGTGCAGAAAATAGACCGGAAATCTGTGTCATCTGTGGACAACCTCCCCCCCAGCCTCACGCGGGCGGCGCCACAGCCACAGCGCCGTAACAGCGGCGTAGAACCCCAGCAGCACCCAGAGCGGAAACGGCGGGATCTGCACCGCCGCCCAGCTCGGCGCCGCCAGCAGGCGCGCCCCCTCCGCGAGCCAGGTGAGCGGCAGCCACGCGCCCAGCGCCAGCCACTGCCCCAGCGGCAGCCAGATCAGCCCGCCCACCAGCGCCAGCGTGCTGAGCCCCATGCTCAGCGGCACCACCGGCACCAGCACCACATTCGCCAGCGGTGCGACAACCGAGAGGTTGCCGAACTGGTACAAAATCAGCGGCATGGTGAGCACCTGCGCCGCCAGGGTGGCGTTCAGCGCCTCGGTGATCGGCGCAAACAGCGGCCAGCTGAACGGTCGCCGCTTGCTGATCCAGCCCTCCACCGGCTTCGCGAAGGCGAACAGGCTGCCCGTGGCCAGGGCCGAGAGCTGGAAGCCCAGATCCCAGAGCGTGTGCGGGTCGGCCAGCGAGATCAGCAGGCAGCCCCCGAGCAGCAGGCGCCACGGCTCGCTGCCCCGCTCAGAGGCGCGGGCCACAGCTGCGAGGCTGGCCATGGCGGCGGCGCGCAGCACCGCTGCCGAGCCACCCGTGAACAGCGCGTAGATCCACATGATCGTCAGGGCGAGCGCGAAGGTCTGCCAGCGCCCCAGGCGCAGCCGCAAGGCGAGGGCGCCGAGCATGCCCGCCACAATTGTGAAGTTCCAGCCCGAGACCACCAGAATGTGGCTGGTGCCGGTGGCCGAGAAGGCGCGGTAGACCTCGTCGGGGATGCTGGACTGGATACCGAGCAGGATGCCCACGCCGAGGGCGGCCTGCGGCTCGGGCAACGAGCGCAGCAGCACGGCGCGGCAGCGCTCGCGGAAGCGCAACAGCGCGGCGAGCGGGCCAAGGCCGCTACTCCCTGGCAGGGCGCGCACCCCACCTGGCTCGAGCATCAAGACGAAGACGTTACGATGCGCCAGGTAGGCGCGGTAGTCGAAGGCGCCGGGGCGCTCGGCGCCGCGCGGGGCGCTAAGCTCGCCCGTGGCTACGAGCCGGTCGCCGTAGCCGTACACCGGAAACGGCGGCAGCAGCAGCAGGGCCAGGCCCTCCACGGGGCGCTCGACACCGCCAAGCTGCGCCGCCTCGACGCGCAGCACCACGCGCTGCCCGTCGTCGCTGCGCCGGGGCTCGCTGTCCACAGCGCCGACCAGGGTCGGCTCGCCCTGGCCGATCAGCTCGCTCACGGCGCCTGGGCCAAGCCGGGGCAGCGACCCGGCGTAGCGCAGCGCGCCGAGGGCGGCGCAGAGCAGGCAGAGCGCCCCCGTGCGCACCCAGGCGGCGCGCGTGTGCGGCGCAGCGCGCCCGGCGAGCAGCGCCACGGCGAGGCCGGCAGCGGCGCTCGCCCAGAGCCAGGGCTGCGCAGGGCTAAGCGTGTGCGCGGCGACGATCCCAACCATCCAGGCAATCGCGAGGCGAATGAGCATAGCAGAGCCCTTCGGCATATGTATCTGCTATGACACCGCCTGGCGGGCGCTGAGGATACGGGGCGCTGCCGCTTTGGCTTGCCCTTGCGCAGGGGCTCGCGGGCGGGGCGCTGGCGGACTGCTGGACGAACGGGCCGTTTGAACCACGCATGACGCGAACCGTTTGGACCACGCATGACGCGAACCGTTTGGACCACGAATGACGCGAACCGTTTGGACCACGAACGACGCGAACCGTTTGGACCACG
>ENA-ORBV01009387-ORBV01009387.1-microbial-mat-metagenome-genome-assembly--contig:-NODE-9387-length-16082-cov-5.086161_pt1 | contig 16082 bp, 11 predicted proteins | sample MGYA00237777_ERZ505514 | MGnify/ENA primary metagenome ERZ505514 (study PRJEB26160, sample SAMN06269048) | microbial mat metagenome | isolation source: Oligotrophic lake microbial mat | place... | reverse complement strand
CGTCAGATGTGTATAAGAGACAGACCATGAAGGCGTTCGCCGAACTCAGCGAACTGAGCGTGCTGACCGCGACCCGCCTGGTGAAGCACGGCGCCTTGCCCAGCCGCGCCACCACGCACCAGAAGCTGCGTTCCCTCCTCGGCCTGTCGAAGACTGATTACGAGAACCTGATGCGTCGCTCCCAGCCCGCGGGCGAGCGCGCGCCGACCGCGGCCTTGGTCGCCGGGTCGGTGGTCGCCGCGGTCGGCCATGACGAGGAATTCCAACACCGCGAGACCGAAGAGATCACCCCGCTCGGCGAGGTCCGCGAAGCCCTCGCGCCGCGCAAGTCGACCACCACCATGCACGCGGCGTCTCCAGCGGACGACGAGCTGGGCGAACTCATCGCGCGGTTGAACGCGCGGCAGAAGCAGGCGCTGCACCAGTTCCTGTTGAGCGTCCTCTAGCAGCCTCTCGCAGCTGCTAGGCGTCCGCGCGCAGTTCGCGCGCGCCCACCCCGCCGGGTGGATCAGTCCAGCGCGCCGGTCACGCGCAGCGCGGTGACGATCTCGGCCGCGGCGGTGCTCTGGTTCAGGCAGTAGATGTGCAGCCCGGGCGCACCCGCGGTCAGCAGTTGCCGGGCGAAATCGATGCTCCAGGCGATGCCGGCCCGGCGCATGGCGCGCGGATCGTCGGCGAGCGGTTCGAGCAGCGCGCGCAGACGTTCGGGGACGGTGGCGCCGCAGATGCCGCAGAAGCGCACCAGCGCAGCCCAGTTCACCACCGGCAGGATGCCGGGGATGATGCGCGGCTGCTGCCCGCGCGCCGCGAACCAGGCGCGCTGATCCAGGTAGGGCTGGATTTCAAAGAAGCACTGGGTGATCGCCGCGGTTGCGCCCTTGGCGAACTTGCGCTCGAGGTTCTCCCAATCCGCCTCGCGGCTGCCCGCGTCGGGATGCCGTTCAGGGAAGGAGGCGCACAGGGTGGCGAACCGCCCATCGGCGCGGATCAGGTCGATCAGGTCCGCGGCATAGGCGCAGCCGCCGTCGGTAGGGACGAAACGCGTCTGGCCCTTGGGGGGATCGCCACGCAGGGCGAGCAGATTCTCGATGCCAGCCCCGGCATACTCGTCGAGCAGCGCGCGCAGCTCGGCCGTGGTGGCGTTGACGCAGGTCAGATGCGCCATGGCGGTGACGCCAGTCTTCTGCTGGATGTGTTCGACGATCTCGCGCGTCTTGGCGCGCGTCCCGCCGCCGGCGCCGTAGGTGACCGACACAAAGTCCGGACCGAGCTGAACCAGCTGACCGATGGTATCCTCGAGGGTGTACCAGGTGCGATCGGTCTTGGGCGGGAAGAACTCGAAGGACAGCGTGCGCGGCTTGGCGGCGAGAAGCGTGTCGAGGCGCATGCGCGGATGGTGTCGCCGGGCATCGTTCCATCAACATGAAACGATGGATGGTGATGTCGGTTGTCGGCGATCCATTCCGACCCACCGTCCGGCATGGGCATCGCTGGCACCGTCATCCTCTGCGACCACGTCTACCAGGCCCAAGGCGGCAAATATGTCATCGCCGGGACCTACACCACGATCGAGGTCCGCGTTCCCGATCTACGCGTTGCCGAGCACCGCCTGGACAACCTCGCCGTCTACGTCCGCCTGCGCCCCGAGCAGCTCGGCGTCCTGCCCTGCGAACTGCTGGTGCGCGACGAGCAGCACCCGCCCTGGCACGAACCGATGCTGCGCCTGCGCTGGGACTCCACCGTCACGCGCGAGAACATCCGCCTGGTGGAATGCGCCTTCGTGCTGCCGTCATTCACCGTCAGCGTGAAGGCCAACGATCCGACGGCGGCCTTGCCGCCGATGGTCGAGGTGCGCTACGCGATCGAACTGCGCGCCGCCGGCGAAGTGGTCGGCGGCACGCCGCTCGACCTGCGTTTCGTGCCGGTGGTTCGGCCAGCCTGATCAGGGGATCGCGTCCGGCACTACCGTCGCTGGCGACAGGGTTGGCATGACAAAACGGGCATGCATCTCGAAGCGCCTGCCGGTGCCGACGTTGCGTCCGATCCACGAGAGATCCCCGAACAGGCTGAGGATCTCTGCCGTGCCGGCGACGATCTGCAGGACCTTGTCCCGCTCCTGATCGCTGGCGAATAGCGGCTTGCCAACGCCGACCAGCCGCTGCGGATCCTCGAGCAGGGACCGATAGGAAAGCGCCAAGCGTGAGGCGGCCTCTCCGCGTATCGTACCTTGCAGGTAGGCTTCGGGGTTGATGCCGGGGCCTGGTCGGGCCGCTCGGATCGCGGCGCGGATGCGGTCGGTCAGCGTCAGCGACGTCGAGAGGACGAACCATCCGTCGACCGTTGCCGCGTGGATCATGCTTTCGCCCGAGGCGCGAATGCGCCATTCGGCGGCGATGGCGTCGATCCAGCCGCTCTCCAGGGCCAGGCCGGGGATCCCGCCGGGCGTTGCGATGGATTTGGTCAGCGTTGCCGGTGCGATCTGACCGCCGATGCGGTACAGGGGGGCTATCCCGGCATCGGCCAGGCGAATGAAGAAGTCGGCGCCTGACTCGGCGGTACGTGGCCGGCCGATCAGTGCGAAGGCGGGTACCGGCACATCCCGGGCAAGGAATCCGCTCTCCTTCGGCTTGGTGCGGACGATCTCAAGCTGGTCGAGGCGCCCGCCGGTCTCGCCGATAAGCACCAGTCCGGGCAGGAAGAATTCCGCGTGATGATCCATGACCAGGGTACGCAGGTCGCCGAATTGGCGATAATAGGTCGCGATGATCCCCTTGATCCCCTCGGCGTAGACTTCATTTCCGCGAACGGTCGCCTGCATTGATTTGCGATCGGCACGCTCTTCGAAGGCTGTCAGTTGGTCGCCGATCCAGGTACCGATGTCTGCCGCGCCCTCGTAATGCACATAGGCTGAGCCTTCAGGGACAAGGGTCGTCAGGCCGCTTGCGCCGATCGTCGGCGCGTTCATCGGTTCGCTTCCGGTCGCTACGAAAGTGAAACCATCACTGGAGATAGCCATCGTCGCCTCGCCGGCGGCAGCGATTTGTTCCATCTGGGCAGCAGTACGCCGCAAGGATCCGATCAGGTCCTCGGTGTCGGCTTTGGCCGCGGCGATGCCGAGCGGAGTTCCATCCCAGGTGTTCCACCAGGTCTGCGCTGCGACAACCGCGGTGCGCAGACCGGTGACCTCCCAGCGCACGGCGAGGAAATCCGCCTTGGCCGGCGCCGGCACGGCATCGGCCTGGATCGGCCATGTCCCGATCGTGATCGCGATCCCTGCGGCGCGCGGACGCAACTCGAGGTGAAGTTGCTTTGCAGCCAGGATCCGGCCTGTCTCGACGGCGATCACGTCGTCGAGGGCATCGGTGAGTTTGAGGCCAACCGCCATGCCCTGGAGAACCTCGGGATCGACCAGATCGCCGAGCGTCGAGCGGTACGTGGTCGTGTCGCCGACCCGGGACTCCGCGAAGCCGGTGCTTTTCAGGTAACCGCCAACCATCATCCCGATCTGCTGACCCATCATCGGATTGCGGAAATCGATGACGACGCAGAGCGGCGGTACGCGCATGGCCTGGAGTTCGGTCAGACATTCGGCGCGTAGCCGCTGAAGGGACTCATCGTCGGCATGGTCGGTCGCCGACTGCAACAGGCCCTGGCGCACCCCAAGGCGCAGGCAGGTTGCGAGGTCGTCCCATCCCTGGCGCGGCATGCCCAACGCCAACCGCATGGGTATCGGCAGGGCGGGATTCTCCACTTTGGCGATGATGGTGTCGGCACTCGTGCCCGACCTGGCCAGCCAGGTGGCGAGGATGCCTTCCTGCATCAGGCGCTGGGCGTGCTTGGAGCGGAGCAGGGCAATGAGGTGCCCAGGAATATCTTCGATGAGCAAGGCATTGTCGCAGCCAGTTGGCAGCACCGCTTCGCGAACTGGGTCGGGATCGGCAGCTGCCGCAGGCATGGCCAGCGTCAGGAAGAGACAGATATAAACGCTACGTCGCACAGCATGGCTCCTGAGCGGGTATGCTGATCCAGGCCGGCGGTTTTCCACGGGCATCTTCAGACGCGCATCGCGCAGCGGCTGCTGCTGCGCGGCAGCCGGGATTCCAGTCCCAACGCCGATAGTCGGACTGGGCGACAGGAAATACCCGGATCTCCCGCAGATCGACGGCGATGACGCTCGGCTGGCTCTCGTCCACACCGGCATGCTGTCGCTGGTGGAGCGGAAAGTCAGCGAAACGTTCACGTCACGATGAGCGCGGGTACAACGCAGACCGGGGACGTAATCGGCGTTCAAGCAAGGGTCCCAGTGGGATTTGCCCTCTCCGTTTCGACCGATTACCGCCTCACCCCACCGCCCGATCCAGCACCCGATACCCGATCGCCTCGCTGATATCCTCGAGCCCCACCGTCTCGCGCTCGGCGAGATCGGCGATGGTGCGTGCGACCTTGAGGATGCGGTCGTAGGCGCGCGCGCTCAGACCGAGTTCATCCACCGCCTGGATCAGCAGCGATTGCGCTTCGGCGGGGAGTTTGGCGTGCTTGGCCAGCGCCTTCGGGCCAAGGCCGGCGTTGGGGCACTTCTGGCGCGCGAGCATGCGTGCGCGCGCGGCGACGACGCGGGCGCGCACCGTGGCGGTGGTCTCGCCGCCGTCGGCCTTGGCCAGGGCCTCGGGGCGCTGCGCGGGGACCTCGACGTGGAGATCGATGCGGTCGAGGAGGGGGCCCGAGATGCGGCTGCGGTAGCGCTGCACGGCGTCCCGGTTGTCGAGGCAGCGGCGCGTGGGGTGGCCGAGGTAGCCGCACGGGCAGGGATTCATCGCCGCGACCAGCATGCAGCGGCTGGGGAAGCGCAGACGGCCGCCGGCGCGGCTGATGGTGAGGTGGCCATCTTCCAGCGGCTGGCGCAGGGTTTCGAGCACGTTGCGGCCGAACTCGGGCAGTTCGTCGAGGAAGAGCACGCCGTGGTGGGCGAGGCTGACCTCGCCCGGGCGCGGCACCGAGCCGCCGCCGATCAGGCCGACACTGCTGACGTTGTGGTGCGGCGAGCGGAATGGCCGCGCGCGCACCAGGCCGCCTTCGAGCAGGCCGGCGACTGAATGCACGCGCGTCACTTCCAACGCCTCGTCGAGGGTCAACTCGGGCAGCAGGCCGGGCAGACGGCGTGCGAGCATGGTCTTGCCCGAGCCGGGCGGGCCGAGCATGAGCAGGTTGTGGCCCCCCGCCGCAGCGATGGCGAGCGCGCGCTTGGCGTGCTCTTGGCCACGCACCTCATCGAGATCCGGCGCCCCCACGACGACGGCCGCCGTGGTCGTGGCGACCACCGCCGGCGCGCCGGCGAAACCACGGCGTAGCAGGTCGCACAGCTCGGCGAGCGTCGCTGGCGCGAACACCGCCAGGCCGTCGACCACCGCCGCCTCCTGCGCGTTGGCGGGCGACACCACCATGCGCGTCAGGCCGGCGGCGCGTGCGGCGAGGGCGCAGGCGAGCGTGCCGCGTACGCCGCGCAGGCGGCCGTCGAGGGCGAGTTCGGCGAGGAAGAGGGTGTCGCGCGGCAGGGCGCCCAGGCGGTTGTCGGGGATGGTCGCGGCCAGGCCGAGGGCGATGGCGAGGTCGAAGCCGGAGCCCTCTTTGCGGCGGTCAGCTGGGGCGAGGTTGACCACCACGTGATCGATCGGGCGGTTGACCAGGCCGGCGGCGAACATTGCCGGGGTCACCCGGTCGATCGCCTCTCGCACCGCGGCGTCGGGCAGGCCGACCACGCTGGTGCGGCCGATGCCGATGGTGGGTTCGGCGCGACTGACCTCGACCTGGACCAGGAAGCCTTCAACCCCTTCGACGTTCGCGGCCAGGGCCTGGACCAATTCCATGGTCAGGTGCTATCGGGGTCGCATCTCACGCGCAAGGGCCGTGCTGAGGCGTGTCGTGAAGCAGCTCGCTGACCTCATAGGCTAAGAAGAAACCCTGCCCGTCGGATGCAGCCAGTCTCGTCGCCGTCTGCGCACTCGCTTTCCAGCGAGCTGAAGTTCCTCCACTCGCGGTAGCGCTGCCACCACTCCGTTGCGGCCTCGTTGCAGCCATTCGACGATACTGGCCGCCTCCTCGGTCGGGTTTCTTCTCAGCCTCTCAGTCCTCTTCGAGATCGTCGAACATGGGCGCAGCCACCAGCCCACCTTCGGCGAAATCCGGCTGCGGGATCGCGTCCTGATCGCGGCACCAGCCCAGCGCCTCCTCGCGCGTGGCGAAAACCTGGACATCGATCTGATCGTCGACATCGACGGATTCGACGTGCCATCCATCGGGCTCGCGACTGACGGTGCGATAGAGGACTTCCATAGGCATCTCCACGCGTTAACAGCCGTGGAGTTTAGCGCCGCGGGTAGCGGCGTTGCGTGCGAACCGGTGGCCCTTGTGCAAGCCAAGGCCGAGGTCGTCAGCCGCTCATGCCGTGATAGCCGTCCTCGCCGTGCTGGGTCAGGTCGAGGCCTTCGGTCTCGTCGCTCGCCGGCATGCGCAGGCCGAGGGTGGCTTTGATCGCGAGCAGGATCACCGCGCTCATCACGCTGGCGATGAGGATGGTGATGCCGACCGCGGTGAGTTGGCCGAGCACCACCGAGTGGCGGCCGTCGCCGATCATCGCGTACAACTCGGGGTTCATCGCCTTCAGGCCGGGGTTGGCATCGCGGGCGAAGAAGATGCCGGTGGCGACCGTGCCCCAGATGCCGGCCACGCCGTGCACGCCGAACACGTCGAGCGAGTCGTCATAGCTGAACGCGTTCTTCAGTGTGCTGCAGGCGAGGTAGCACAGCACGCCCGCGACGCTGCCGATCATCAGCGCCGAGGCCGGCGTGACGAAGCCGCAGGCGGGCGTGATCGCGACCAGCCCGGCGACCGCGCCCGAGATCGCACCGAGCACGGTCGGCTTGCCGCGCAGGATCCATTCGGCCAGCGGCCAAGCGATGGTCGCGGCCGAGGCGGCGAGATGGGTGTTGATCGCGGCCAGGCTGGCGAGTCCGCCGCAGCTGAGCGCCGAGGCCGCGTTGAAGCCGAACCAGCCGACCCACAGCAGGCAGGCGCCGGTGAAGGCCATGGTCAGGTTGTGCGGCGGCATCGGTTCCTCGCGATAGCGCCGGCGCTTGCCGAGGATCAGCGCGCACACCAGGCCCGACACACCTGACGCGGTCTCGACCACCGTGCCGCCGGCGAAGTCGAAGGCGGCGAAGCGGGTGGCGCCCGCCGCCCAGTTGAAGAGCCCACCCACACCCCACGCCATGTGCGCGAGGGGGATGTAGACCAGGAACAGCCAGGCGAGGCTGAAGAGCGCCATGGCGCGGAAGGTCATGCGTTCGGCGTAGGCGCCGCAGATGACCGCGGGGGTGATCACCGCGAACATCATCTGGAACAAGCAGAAGGTGGCGAAGGGGATGCTCGCTGCGTACGCGCCGTTGGGGCCGGGGATGCTGCCGGCGAGGTCGGCGGTCGACCGCGTCCACGCCACGCCTTCGAGGAACAACCAGTCGAAGCCGCCGATCCACCAGCGGCTGCCGCCGCCGAAGGCGAGGCCAAAGCCGCACGCCGCCCACGCCACCGACACCAGGGCGGTGATCGCCAGCGACTGCATCATCGTCCCCAGCACGTTGCGCCGCCGAACCAGGCCGCCGTAGAACAACGCCAGGCCGGGGATGGTCATCAGCAGGACCAGCAGCGCGCCGAGCAGGACCCAGGCGTTGTCGCCGGCATTGAAGGCGGTCGAGTCAACCGAGGCCTTGGCCGCGCTGGCGGTCGCTTCGACCGTCGCCAGGCGCTCCTGCAAAGCGGCCACTTGGGCGGCGAGGTCGGCTTCGGCAGCCGGCAGACGCCCACCGGGCAGGCAGAGCAGAAGAAGCAGAAGAAGGCGCATCAGCGAAGTCCCTGGAGTGAGGGGCGACTGCTGCAGCACAAAGCAGTCCCATCTGCTGCAGGGCGCATCACTTCACGCAAGTCCCTGTCCTCACTCGCCTCTTGGCAACGAGGTCGACGTGCGGGTAAGCGGTGCCGGGTCAGGTTGCCGGCCGCGAAACAAGCAGTCGCTCGATAACCGAGCGGCTCTTCCGGCGAATGCGTGTGCATGCAGATCCGCTTCGGGGAAGCGGCGTATGCCCTGCGAAACACAACAGGTGAGGTGGTAGCCAAGGTGGGACTCGAACCCACAAAACCCGGAGGTCGGCGGATTTTGAATCCGCTGCGTCTGCCAATTCCGCCACTCGGCCGAGTGAGGCGGCACGCTAGGGCCCCGGCGTGGGCGGGCAACGAGTAGAGCCGACGCGCATCGCCGGTAGGTTGCCGCCGATGACGATGGTGGATGACGACGCCGCCGCGCGTCTGGCGGCGACCGGCCGCTGGGAACGCTGGCGCGCGCGTGGGACCGGGCCGGCCGCGGCGGCGGTGAGCGGGTTGATGCTGGTGGTGGCGGTGCAGCACTTCGCCGCGTCCGACGCGGCGAAGGCCGTGCTCGCCTCGGCGGTCAGCTGCGGTTTCCTCGCCTCGCCGCTGGCGGTGCAGGTCGCCGCCCGGCGGGGCTGGGCGGTGGCCCCGGTCATCGGCGCGCTGCTCATGCTTTCCGGAGTCGGTTATGCGGTCGCCGCCGCGGCTCCCGGCATCGCCATCTACTGCGTCGGCTTCCTGCTCGCCCTGATCGCTGGCGGCATGCTGGTGCCCTTCACCATCGCCCTCTGGCGTCAGAACGCCGATGACGCGGTGCGCGGCCGGCACTTCAGCGCGGTGGTGCAGAACGAGGTCATCGCCGGTCTGGTGGCGACGCTGCTCATCGCCTGGTGGATCGGCGACGACGCGGGCCGCTTCCGTCCAGTGCTGGCGATCGCCGCGGTGGTGTCGGTGGCGGCGGGCCTGTGCGTGCGGCGCGCGCCGAGCCGGGCGCTGGCCCCGGTCGGGCGCAATCCCTTCGCCCCGCTGGCGTGGCTGTGGCGCGATCGCGGCTTCGGCTGGGTCAACTGCTCGTACACCGTGATGGGCTTCGCCAACTTCATGGTCCTGCCGCTACGCATCGACTGGTTGGCCTCGACCGAGCACGGTCTCGGCTACCGCGCCGACCTCATCCAACTGGTAGTGGTGGCGGTGCCGACCCTCATGCGCCTCTGCTTCGGCCGGGTCTGGGGGGCCGCGTTCGACCGGGTCAATTTCATCGCCCTGCGCATGGCCATCAACGCCTGCTTCGTGGTGGCGATGGCGTTGTTCTTCACGGCGTCGCTCCCGCTGCAGATCGTCGCCAGCGCCTTCCTCGGGCTCGGTTTCGCGGGCGGCGACATCGCCTGGAACCTGTGGGTGACCAAATACGCCCCCCCCGAGCGCACCGCCGACTACATGGCGGTGCACGTCTTCCTCACCGGCTTGCGCGGACTGGTCGCGCCGTCGGTCGGCTTCGCCCTCATCGCCATCGTCGGGCGCGACCACACCGGGCAGTTGGCGGTGGCGGGCGTGCTGCTGGCGACCCTGATGCTGGCGCCCGAATTGCGCCGCTTCCGTCGCGATGTAGCCAGGTAGGGATTTCACCAACGGCATCGGCGCGTAGCGTGACCCCCCCATGCGCACGCTCCGCCCGCTCCTGCTCGCCGTCCTCCTCGTCGTCGCGGTGGCCGCCACCGAGGTCACGCCGTTCCCGCACGAGGTCAGCGATCTCGCCCCCGATCCGGCGGTGAGCTGGGGCCGGCTCGCCAATGGCCTGCGCTGGTGCGCGCTGAGCAATCAGCAGCCGCGCGACAAGATCAGCATCCGCCTGCAAATCGCGAGCGGCAGCCTGCTCGAGACCGACGCCCAGCGCGGTCTGGCGCATTACCTCGAACACCTCGCCTTCAACGGCACTACCCACTACCCGCCTGGCGAACTGAACAAACGCCTGCAGCCGCTCGGCATCGCCTTCGGCACCCACTCCAACGCGCACACCTCGTTCGACGAGACGGTCTACAAGCTCGACCTGCCGGACGCCACGCCAGCGACTCTGGCCATCGGCCTCGAGGTGATCGCTGATTTCGCTGGCGGCATGCTGTTGCTGCCAGCCGAGATCGAGCATGAGCGCGGCGTGATCCAGGCCGAGATGCGCGACCGCGACAGTCCCGGCTTCCGCCAGCGCAAGGCGACCTTCGCCGCGATATTCCCCGGCCTGTCCATCGCTCAGCGCTTCCCGATCGGCGAGCCGGCGACGGTGCAGGCGGCGACGCCGGCGCTGATCCGCGACTATTACGAAACCTGGTATCGGCCCGAGCGCATGGTGCTGGCGGTGGTCGGCGCGGTTGACGCGGCGACCGCTCGGGCGGCCATCGAACTCGCCTTCGCTGGTCTTGTCGCGCGCACGCCGGCGCGACCCGAGACGCCGCGCGGCACCTTGGCCCCGGCCGAGCTGACGGTGCTGCATCATTACGAGGCCGAAGCCAAGAGCAGCGAGCTGGCGGTGGTGCGCGTGCGTCCCGATGCGCCAAGCGCCGACACCCGCGCCCGTCGACGCGCGCGCCTCTTGGAACAGGTCGGCGAGCGTATCCTCGATCGGCGCTTCACCGAGTACGCCGAAGGCAATCCGACGGGCCCACTGATCAGCGGTGACGCCTCGGTGTCGCGCTGGCTCGATCTGCTCATCGCCGAGGTCTCGGCCGAGGTTCGCCCGGGCGCCCTCGATGCCGCGGTGCCGGTGGTCGAGCAGGAACTGCGCCGCTTCCTGCGCTTCGGCCCCACCGCCGCCGAGCTGGCGGTGGTGCGCGCCGATGTGCGCGCCGCCCTCGACGCCGCGGTGGCGCAGCGCGCCAACCGGCCCAACGCCGCCCTTGCCGGCCATCTCTACCATGCGGTGCACGAGGGCCACGTCGTGCTCAGTCCCGAGCAAGAGCGCGATCTGTTCGCGCCGCTGCTTGACGGCGTCACCGCCGAAGAGGTGCGCGTGGCCGTGGCCGGGCTTTTCTCCGCTGGCCACCTCGCGCTCACCGTGACCGGCCGCGAACCGCGCCCCGCCGACGCTGAGGACCGCCTGCGTACCGCCTGGACGCGCTCGGCCGCGCTGGCCGTCAGCGCGCCGGCCGAGGAAGCCAGCGCGACCTGGGCCTACGCCACCCGGCCAGCGACGGGAAATATCGCCGACGCCACCACCACCCCCGGCGGCATCGTCCAGGTGCGCTTCGCCAACCACGCGCGCGCCAATCTGCTGCGCACCGAGTTCAAGCCAGGCGAGGTGCTCATCGCCGTGCGCCTCGAACGCGCCCCCGAACCGCACCAGGCCGGTCTGCGTGAACTTGCCGGCGCGGCCTTCCTCAGCGGGGCGCTCGGCAAGCACAGCCAGCAAGAGCTGCGCAGCGTGCTCGCCGGCACCACCGCGCGCGTGACCGGCCTGCAATTCAGCGACGATGGCGCCATCCTCACCGCGAGCTGCCTGCCCACGGATATCGAGTCCGCCCTGCAGCAGCTCCGCGCCTACCTCACCGACCCCGGCTGGCGGCCCGAGGCCGAGGTCCAGGCCAAAGCGCAGTGGCTGCAATCGCTGGCCGGTCTCGACACCGACCTCGATGCGCAGACCGGTCGCCGCTTCAACACCCTGCTGGTGGCCGACGCTCCGCAGCGCCGGCAGGCGACGCCGGCTGAGGCGGCCGCTACCTCGTTCGCGGCGCTGCGCGCCTGGTTCGCGCCGACCCTCGCCCAGGCGCCGCTCTCGCTCAGCATCGTCGGCGACATCGATATCGCGGCGACGCGGGCCCTGGTTGCCGCCTATGTCGGCAGCCTGCCCGACCGGCGACCGCTTGTGGTGTGGTCGGGCACCGACCATCCCTTGCTGCCAGTGCCGCCGATCCCGGTCGGTGAGAATCGCCTCGACGTGGCGGGCAAGGTCGCCCGCGCCCTGGTGGTGATGGCCTGGCCGACGGACGACTTCTACGACATCGGACGCACCCGCCGCCTGGGCGTGCTGGCCCAGGCGATGAACGAGCGCCTGCGCGATCAGTTGCGTGAGAAGCTCGGGCAAGCCTACAGCCCGCACGTCGGCCGTCAGGCGAGCGAGGTCTATGACGGCTTCGGCTACGTCGTCGCCCAGGCTGGCGTGGCGCCCGAGCACATCGACGAAGCGCGCGACGCGATGCTGGCGGTGGCACGCGAACTCGCCACCAACGGCGTCGACCCGGCGCTGCTCGACCAGGTGAAACCGCCGCTGGTCAAGAATCTGGGAGCGCAGCGCCAGCAGAACTCATACTGGCTTGGCCAGGTGCTCATGCGCTGCCAGCAGCAGCCGTTCCGCCTCGCCTGGGCGCAGACGATGGAGTCCGACTACGCGGCGATCACGCCGCAGGAGCTGAGCGCGCTCGCCGCGCGTTACCTGGTGACCCAGCCGCTGGTGGTGATCGGGTCATGTGCGGGTGACGCTTCCGGCAAGTGAGCGGCTCGTCACGAAGTCTTCTAGCGCCACGCCCAGAGCCGACCGTCGCGCGCCAAACCCTCGACGGTCATCGTCGGCGTCGCGCCGCGCAGCAGTTCGTCGGGCATGGCCACGGCCACCGCTGACGGATAGGCGATCGCCCGTCCATCCGTCAGCGCGACCAGCACGCCATCACCCCACGGCACCATCCAGCGCGCGGTTCCCGGGAGGCGGATCACGGTGGCGCCGTCGCCATCGATCAGGCGCAGCGTGGTGTCGATTCCGAGCGGCCCCAGTTCCGCCACGCGGTCGCGCCCGAGCAGCGCCACCTGCTGCGGCAAGATCTCGCTGTTCGGGCGCAATGCCGCCCAGCGCTCGCCGTTGCCGGCATCGAGCACGGTCAGCCGCGCCGCGCCCTCGGCGATGACGATGCCGCCATCGCGGAAGGCCAGAGCACGGCCGGGCGCGGCCAGGGCATCAGGGGCGTTCCAGCGACGGCGCCAGCGCAGGTCGCCCGTGGCATCGCGACAGGTGACTTCGGTCGCCGTCGGCGTTGCCGTGCACGAAAAGTGCCAGCCCATGTGGAGCCAATCGCCGGTGGGCAGGCGCCGGGCCGCCGTGGCTGCGGCCGTCCCCGGCCTCGCTTCGGCGACCGCCTGGCGGCGCTTAGGCGGCAGATTCCAGGCCGCGAGGACGCCCGCGCGTGCTGCCCAGGCGCGTCCCGCCAGCGCCCACGGCCAGGTCGCGGGATCATCGCTCCACCCGGTGTCGCCGAGGTTGATCAGCACGTCGGGGTTGGCCGCGCAAAGCCGCTGCAGGTCAGCGCCCAGGCGGGCATCACGCCATGCGCCGACGGCCGCGAGCACCGTCGCCCGATCCTGGGCGGTGACTGCCAGGGCGAGCGCGGCGGCGGGATCGGCCGCTACCGCCGCGCGGTCGGCAAGCAGCGCGCGCAGCGCCAGCGCGCGCGCAGCGGGATGATCGGCGAGGTCGGGGGATGCGCGCCACCGCGCCAGGGCCTCGCCGGGACGCCCGGCCTGCAGCAGCAGCCACAGCGCATCGACCGGGTCGGCGCCGGCGAGTTGGTCGGCGAGCGCGGGCAGATGGAAGGCGCGGCCATTGGTGGCGACGATCAGCGGCAGATCCTGGTCGCTCGTTAGTCGCCAGCCGGGCTCAGCGTCGAGGCCGTGCCGCACCCGATCGCTGATGCGCCCATCGGCGACCAGCAGCACTTCGCGCGCGGTGAGCCACAGCGACCCCGCCCCGCGCACCAGCGGCGGCGCCAACGGCGGTTCCGGCAGGTCCACGGAGGTCAGCGCGCGGTCGGTGAGATCCAGGCGGTAGATCGTCGCACCGGTTGAGAACCAGGCGGCGCCTCCGGACACCGCCAACAGGCGGGCCGCGGGTGGCGCGGGCGGCAGACTGATGGCCAGCCCGGATTCGTCGAGCACGCGCAGGCCGGCGCCATCCTGGACCAACGCCCCACCGTCGCCCGGCACCACCGTGGCGTGATGGTCGAGGCGATACTGCCAAAGCACGCCACCCCAGGGATCGCAGGCGAGCAGCCAGCCCGGTGCGACGACGAACGTCACGCTGTCCCCAGCGGGCCGCGCGGCGGGCCGGACGGCAGTGGGCGACGGGGGGCCGGGTGCGCGCAAGCGCAGCTCGGGTTCGATCGCGCGGCCGCTGCCGAGCAGTCGCCGCGCGACCGCCACGCGCGGGTCGTCGCGGGCCTCTAACCGCATCGCCAGGGCCAGGAAGCGGCGCAGGTCCCCGCGATCGAAGGCGAGATCGGCGGCGCGGGCCACGGCGGCGCGTGCGGCGGGTGCGGGCAGGAAGGCGAGCGCCAGGCGCGCGTGCGTTTCCGCGTCGCCGGTCGCGGCGGTCAGCGCCTGGTAGCGCCGGTCGAGGGCTGCCAACGCCGCGGCCTGCGCCGGCTGGGCCAGGCGCGCCAGGGCCGCAGGCAGGGCCACGGTCCACCGTCGCAGCAGCGCGGGATCATCGCGGTCAGGGGTCGCCGCTGGGGCCAGGAAGAGGTGCGCGGGCAGGGCTTCGATGGCGTGCAGGTCGCCACTACTGAGGGCCATAAGCGCTGGATAGATCGCAGCGAGATCCTCGGCGCGACTTTGCAGCGGCTGAGCCTGCGTTTCGAGGGCGGCGGCAGGCGCGCAGCCGACGATGAGCACGATGGCGAGCCAGCGCATGCGCCGACGATAGCCCGCCGACGCCTCCGCTCCACCGTTGCGCAGCGCAGCGACGGGGACGGGTGGAGGTGCGCACCGCTTCGGCACCTGCTGGCACATGGTGGTGGGTTCGCGTCGCATGAAGTCTTGTACCAGCAAACGCCGGCCCAGCATCGTCGCCATGAACCCGGTGGACCTGCTCGACGACCACACCCGCCGCCCGCGCAATCTCGGCAAGCTCATCGGTGCCAGCGCGGTGGGCGACGTCGGCTCGATCATCGCCGGCGATGCCCTGCGCTTCTACGTGGTGGTTGACGCCGGCGTGGTCACCCAGGCTAAGTTCCAGGTGTTCAACAGTCAGAGCCAGCTTGGCGCCACCTCGGCCCTGACCGAACTGGTGACGGGCATGACGCTGGCCGCGGCGCGCGCCATCGGCCCCGCCGAGCTCTGCGCCCACCTCGGCGGTCTCGACCACACCTGGCTGCCGCCGCAACTGTGGGGGATCGAGGCCCTGCGCGCCTGCCTCGACGCGCTGGATAACCACACGCCCACGTTCGATACCGAGCGCGACCCGCTGCTCTGCCGCTGCTTCGCCGTCAGCGAGCAGACCGTGCGCGAGGCGATAGCGGTGGGTGCCCTGACCACGGTGGAGGCGATCGGCGCGGCCACCCGCGCTGGCACCGGTTGCGGCAGCTGCCAAGGCGACATCCAGAAGGTGATCGACGGCAAGGACAAGCCACGCGGGGTCGCCGCCAAGCCCGCCGCCGGTCAGCCCGTCGCTGGGCGCATCGCGTTGCTGCGGCGCATCGAGCGCATCGTGCTCGACCGTTTCACCAGCGAGGTGCGCGCGGTGGGCGGCGAGCTCGAACTGTGGGACTTCGACGGACGCATCGTGCGCGTCAAGGCGAAGGGACGTCTCGCCGAGGACGAGGCGCTGCGGATCGAACAGTTGGCCAAGCTTGAAGCGTTGTTGCGGGCGGAGGTGGATCCGACCATTGGCGTCGGCCTGGCCTGACGTCGCCTCGCTTCGGTGCTACGGAGTCCACTCCAACAGGAACCCCGCCTGGAAGGTCGACGCCACCGGCGTCCAGCCTTTGCCGGCGATCACCGCCAACCACAGCTCGCCGTTGCCTCCGGCGGCGGGTTGGCCGCTTGCCCAGCGCGCTGGATTCAACGGCCCGCCCGACAGCCAACGCCAATCGCCGCGACCCTTGCTGGCACCAAGGAAATGATGCTGGCTGGGATAGGTCTGGGTGGCGAAGTCGATCGCGGCCTGGGTTTCGAGACACGCCAGGCGCGCCCCCAGTGCCGCTGCCACGCGATTGGCCTCGTCCCAGGTGACCGGGGCGTCGATCAGCCGATAGGAGTTCAGTTGGTGGACGAGCACCCCCGGCACGGCGCCCCGGCCCGAGCGCCGCCAGCGGGCCAGCTCAGCCACGCCTTGAATGGAGGCTGTCTCTTATACACATCTGACGCTGCCGACGAATAGAGAGGTGTAGATCTCGGTGGTCGCCGTATCATTA
>ENA-ORBV01009385-ORBV01009385.1-microbial-mat-metagenome-genome-assembly--contig:-NODE-9385-length-16084-cov-5.220029_pt1 | contig 16084 bp, 10 predicted proteins | sample MGYA00237777_ERZ505514 | MGnify/ENA primary metagenome ERZ505514 (study PRJEB26160, sample SAMN06269048) | microbial mat metagenome | isolation source: Oligotrophic lake microbial mat | place... | reverse complement strand
TTTCAAGCAGAAGACGGCATACGAGATTCGCCTTAGTCTCGTGGGCTCGGAGATGTGTATAAGAGACAGCATCAAACACCACAGCAAAGTGTTAGCGCCACGAATTCATTCGGACAAAGATACAAATATTTGATTTGGATCTTTTTGGGTGTCCTTTGTTTTTGTGGCCGGCGGTCGCCGCACGTGCCGAACCAGCGAGGAAGTTCAAAAGGATATACAAGTCTCGATTTCAAGGGAGCGAGCGCACCGTTGTTGGGTTATTGGCCTTCTCTTTGGTTCCACAGTGAGACTGCATCCGTCGTTACTGGTCATGTAATATCGTGGTAGACCGGTGATTCGTGAAAAATATCCAATGGAATCGACGCCGGAGCAAAGGCAGTCTGCTACCTTTTTTTCTCTTGCTAAGAGCAAACAAGAACTCCAAACAAGAATTCCACGTCGCAATCCCCGAATCCTTTCCTTTCTTCTTTTTGGAGCAACATTCACCGGTGGGCTGTGGCAGACGTGCTTAGGAGCGGGATTTCATCAAAGCCGCTTCTTCCTTGCTATTTTGCCCCGCCAACAAAAGCAAGTGTTCTTTTCTTGAGCCAATGTCGAGTTGGGCATTGAGTACAGCCCACCAGTGATTCTACCACCTCTACGCAGTTCACTAAGTTTCGCAATAATGAAGGGATGCGCATATCAACGACACAACCCAACAAGGAAGCGATCCTGGAAAACGATCCTGGATCCCTTGCTAATTTCGGCAGATGCTGTTCGCTTCCGCTGAAGCCTTCGGTACAAGACGCCACGAGTTAGACAGGCCTGCTTTGGCCAGATGAATGCCCGCTGGTATGTTGTGTCGTTATCGCATCCGTCAGCCTTTTATTGCTTTCATCAGTATTGTGGCGTGGTGGATGTTATTAAATGTGAGGATGGATCTTCTTGGAATTTAGGGCAACGAGGGTTAGGGTTATTCCAACACATATCATGCATAATGTACGTACTACTAGTAGTACAGAAAGGGGTGCTGCAAAAAAGAACCAGTGCCTTCTTTGATACTGTTTTACGAAAGCAACTTATGGTGGCCACGCTGCTGACTGCGGTGTTCGCCTTCAGTCGACAATAACAAGACGGTCAAGTTTTGAGCATGCTGAAAATGTTATTAGGTGCTATTGCTACTACTAGCTAGGAGCGGTAGCTACTACTGCTGCTAGTCTAGTAGTAGACATCAAGCACCAGCAAAAGCGCACGCACCCATGTTCACATTCCACTGTACCCGGCCTGGCGGCAAGTCGTACCACTGGAGTAGTGACGCGAACTAATCGAGACTTGGATATGCTGATAGCGTCGCAATTCGCAGATCCCGCCCATCTTTCCGTCTGCGATAGCTGCTGCTTATTCAGCGGATACTGGTTCAAACTTGAAATTGTCCGGTAGTGTTACCGTTGGGCCGGTCATTTTACGGGGAGTGAACACTCACTGGGTAAGTCCAGACGTCCTTAGGTTTTGATGTCGCTCCCATACCCACAAACTACTGGTAGCTTACTGTACTGTAGCACACCACCCAAAACTACAGTGTACCAAGATGCCTTCGCTTCGAGAAGGTAGCACGACTGGAGGTTTTTGTGGTGGTTGCCCTTTGTCTGCAACGGTATCGGTGGGGGGCCCACTCGGGATGGATCTTCTGCTTATAAAAAGAAAACCCAGACAAACTAAACAAACAACAACAGCTAGAAGAAAGAAGTATCAGCCCTCGAGAGCCGCAAGATTAAATCAACAGGATGAGGTTGTACACCAGCATCTGTCTTGTCTGGGCCGCGGTCGCGGCCTGTGCCGAGGCACAAGATCAGTTAGTGGTACAGGGCCAAAACTTGCGCGGAAGACAGGTATGGAAAGCCTTCAACTGATGTTTTGTGCGCTGTCCATGTGCCTTGCCCACCGCCGTATTCTTTGGGATCCTCACCACGTTGTCTTGTTGTTGTTCTGCAAAAAAGTTTGACCGTTCTGCCCACGGCGTCTTTCGCCACCTACAGCAGCTCATGTCTCCCAGCACAGAAGCAGCCGACTCGTCTTATGACCACGAAGATGATTATGAAACATCTGAAATGACAGAGCGTCCTGAATGTTGCGCGGACAACAGGTGGTCGGATTATCCTGGACGCGTACGCTGTACCAGAGAAGGCGAGTGCTGCATCGCCATGTGCGGTGGGGAGGACGAGGCAAGCTATCGTCCGGTATGTTGCAGAGAGCGAATGCGAGCTGATTATGTTGGCCGTGTACGATGCACGGAAGAGGGGAAGTGTTGCAGAGCTTTATGTGAAGCAATTACCTCAACTCCGAGCCCGACTATCAGCCCCAGTTCCAAGACCATTGTTCCACCACCTTCAAAGTTTCAACCCGCAGTCATTGAAGGCGGGCAACAGTTCGAAGAAGAAAGCGCAGACGGCTTTTTCGTTGTCTACTCCAATGGCACCATCCGAGACGATGGCATGGTCCTGCTTTCCAACGTGAAGAATTTGGTTATGAACGTGACGTGTGAGCCCCAAAATGTCACAATCATCTTCAAGGAGGAGGAAATCACGTCGATCGATGCGATCGTTGATCAAATGAAGCCGGGGGCTAGTTTGGTAGTACACGGTGACGTTTTTGGAACTTGTTCCTTCCGTCCCAAAGCTGCCGGACAATCGCAAGAAGAAGAACAGGATGTCCCCGAAGATGGTTTCGTGATAATTGGGTCTGTCACTGCATCAGGGGCGAAGACAATTGTCGTATCAGGCCAGCCCGTGGAATTCTTCCAGGTCTTTCAGACGTTGCACATGGGCATTGTTCCAGGGAATGTCAGTGCGTCCGGGGGCAACAGCAACAAACTTCACTCTATGTGTGCCCCTTTTGACGAGCACATTCAAGTCGGGGGTGGGCATGAAAATGTCGGTGTACAAATCACCGAGGACCCTGACGGCGCAGAATGGGATCTGAACCTTCAAATCGCGTCGGAGGCATGCGCGAAGACGACCTTCTCTGCGCAGATTGATTATTCCCTTTGGACAGGGATGCTGGAAGTTGCATTCGACATGGACTATGACTACACTTTTACGAAAAACTCTACTTTAAAAGCAAAGCATGATGGCTTGGGGGCTTTGGCTTACGAGAAGGAACTCCCCAACCAGGAAGCCGCTTGGACTTTTCCTGTGTTTGGTATCCCCGTTAGGCTCACTTTGTCTTTGGAAACGTTGTTCAAGGCGTCCATCGAGACTAAACCCAGCTTTGACTTCTCGATGGATTTCGCAACAGAACTCGTTGACGGAAATATGAACTGGGCGCTTTCAGTGAACGCCGGCGATCCTTCTTCTACCTTCACCGCAATTCATAAACATACAAAGCCAGTTCAGTCCACTGGTCCAGGAAGTGATTTCCGGGTCGGCAACGACACGCTTGCGTCTCTTCATGGCTTCATCGGCTTTGAACCAAAGCTATCAGCGTCTTTATGCAAATCCATTCTGCAATTCGGTGTTGAGTCAGACTTGGGTCTATTTTTCAGCAGCAACATACAGAGCGAAGCGTATCTGCCAAAGGTGATTCATCGTCATGAGCTACCCATCGAGCTTGGTATTTGCGATGAGAGGCACCACTTTGAGGCTGAAGTGCTTGCTGGAATGAAAAACGTCGAATTGTTTGCTGGAGTTGATTTCCCATATGGAGGCGGAGAGGATCTCGAGACAGCGTTCGAAACGAAGGTCCCGCTTGACGATGTGGAAACAGACGTTGTCCTCTTGTGCCTTGACGAAGCGGAACCTCCTCTTGTCGATGACCGTGTTTGCAGCGATGGATCGGTAGTTCCTCGGGAAACTTGTTGCGGAGATACCGAACAACGGTGTGGGGAAGTGTGTATTCTCAAGGAGGACTGCTGCGGAGTAAATGCGACGGATGGAACTTGTGCCAACTCTAACAAGAACGAATGTTTGTTACAAACTGGTGGAATCGGAGTCATGTCTACAAGGTGTGGCTGCATGGACCCTGCCGTGGAAGTCTGTTGCAGCGACGGCCAAAAGCATATAGGTGCATGCCCTTGTTCGGTCCTCGGAGGCACGTTTTGTCCAGGGCAACAGTCTTGTTGCCCTGGTAAGACAGGAGCTGGGCACTGCTATGATCCAGCATCGGAATGCTGCGAATCCATTGAGGGAAAAGTTTGTCTTGGTGGATCGTGTAGCAGCTGCTGTGATGAAGATCGTTGCGAGGTCGGCGGGAACTGTTGCGCAGAAGACGGCTTCAAATGCTGCAGCGGAAGGTGCATAAAGGAAGACGAGTGTTGTGGATCTTGTCCTGTCGAAGCTCCCAATTGCTGCGGCGATGGATCCTGCCAGAGTTGCTGTGAGGGAGAGTGTTCTGATGGATCTTGTCGTACAGATGGATGTTGTCCGGGTGATCTATGCTGCGACCCTCCGTCAGAATGTGCTTGCCAAAGCACTCTTTGTCACGAGAACGACGCCGTTGGGGATCCCCACTTCTGGACATATGATGGCTACAACTATGACTGCCACGGAGGCGGGGACTTCATTTACACAAAGTCTCTCAACTCACCTCTTGAAATTCAAGGCAGGCTGGAGCAAACAAGAGGAAGCGCGTCTGTGGCGACAGGTGTTGCGGTCTCTACAGGGACAGATGTTGTTGAAGCCTCCTTTGTAGATGTTCGCCAAGGCAGCGACTTTCGAGTTTTGGTAAACGGAATTGCAATTGACCCTGAAGTTGGTTTCCACAATAGTGACACGCAAGTATCTCATTTGCCTGATGGGTCATACGGAATCTTCCACAGAGCTGCAGGTACAGCAGTTTTTGTGGGTGTCCGGAGCTCCTGGTTGAACATCAGAGTCAGGATTCCATTAAGATACACTAACGAAAACGTCGTTGGGCTTCTCGGCTCCCCAGACGGAAATCTCAATAACGACTGGATGGACGGTCTTGGCAACAAGCTCCCTATTTTTGGTCGGGGTGGCTATTCCTATGTTGCCAATGCCTACTGCCAAAAGCACTGGTGTATCCGCGATATTCGGGAGTCATTGTTCGCGTATGAAAGTTCGACAGACTTCGAGGCGCTGCGAAAATGTGACGAAACGCCCTTTGGATATTTTGACTTTGGCCAGGCTTCTGAGGAGTTAAAGTGCTTGTGCGGAGATGATCAAGCGTGCTTGATGGACGGTATTTTGTTTGGAATCGATGCGGCACAAGCTACAGTCCAAACTCAGTTGCAAACTCAAAGCTCTGGACTTTTCAGGTTCTCACCAAATCGAGTCGAAGTGGGCAAGGCTACTGAAGTTACAGTGACAGTGGATGTGAGAGGAAATCAATCTTCGCTGATAAACGCAACGTCGTTTGTCTTGTACGCAGTCGATTCCGATGGACAAGCCGGGTCGATTCCGTTGGTATCATTGGTTGACAGTGGATCGGGAAGAGGCGACGACATGAATGCAAATGACCACATCTTTTCGAACACAATTACATTATATCCGAATATCACAGGAACTCTCTTCGGCTTCCAAGCTCTACCAATCATCGACGGCTCGCTGAGTAACGCATTTGCACTTCAATCGAATACAGCGGTCCAGTCGTATAGTGAATTCAACGTCTCGGTCGATTGTGATGATGGCGATCTCTGCACGCTTGCTAGCCCTGTCTGCAACAACGGTGCTTTGGAGTGTTCTTTTACGCCCAAATCGTGCAACGATTCCCAAAGCTGTGATCCCCTTGACGGACAATGCAAAGGTGATGAACAATTAGTACCATGTGTTGCTGTGATCGACGAGGATGACGATTTCAGATCAGGAGGCGGAAAAGACCAGGCGGGCCAGTGGGAGGATTTCAGGACCCAGTTTCCCAACAGGCCTTTCTGTCTTCTCGTTCCGGAGAAAGGTTACACAAACGTCGACGCTCCTGATAGTTTCCACTGCGATAACAACACTCTTGCTTCGTATTTCATCAGACGCGACAATGGCGTCGTTTCGCTGGCTGAAGACTGGGTCACCCTATGTGGTTTGGACAGGTACACTTCCGCAAACGTCGAGTGGGTCGGGCTGTTTATCGACGATTCAGGCAGCATGCACGAAGGCGAGGTTAGTGCCTCTCGTGACTTGTTCTACAGCACTCTCGCCAGGAATGGAATTCAGGTACGGAAAGTTGTGAACACCATGGAAAATTGGATCAAGCCTTTCATGACGACTTTGGTGCCAAGCTCGATGCCACCCGCATCACTACCAGCATCGATGACAACGCGGCTCGTGACTGCTGCTCCAATGACTGCCCGACCGACGACGGCTTCGCCCTTCACTGTTCCACCCGTGACTTGTGCTCCAAAGACTGTCCGACCGAAGACGGCTTCGCCCTCCACTGCTCCACCCGTTACTCTTGCGCCAGCAACCACTGCCCGACCGACGACTGCTTCACCCTCCACTGCCCCGCCCGTGCTACTCATGCCACCGCCACGCCACCCTACACGAATCCCGGCAAATGATAATTGCGAAGATGCCGTGGAAATTTCATTTGGGACAATTAATGGGACAACGCAGTATGCCACCACCGACCAATACGCCGCCGTTCATTGTGGCCCCTCTTTCCCCGGGCACGGTGTTTGGTACCGATTCGATTCCGTATCCCTGGGAATAACCGTTACCACACCAGTGAGCGTCAGCACGTGCGTGGAACAAACAAATTATGACACACAGATCATTGTTTATGAGGGCTGGTGTGACCGGTTGATTTGTCGTGCCGGCAATGATGATATTGGTGGAGCTTGCCAAACAAAATCTGCTGTTACCATCCCTGTACGACCAGGCAAAACCTACTATGCTTTGGTCCATGGAAAGGGATCCCTGACCGGGCTGTTTGGTCTCAGTCTCACAGATGTATCCACTGCCCCGCCCGTGGCTCTTGCTCCAACAAGGGGCCCCACGAGAGCCCCCGGCCTTACATTCAACCCAACCAGCGAGCTAACATTTGGGCCGACTGCGTCGAATACATAAATTATAAATATTTGAGTATTTAATTTTTACTTCTCTGCTATGCCTGGAATAATGCGGCATGAATATCCAGAGGGTACAGGTATGCGCGAGGGCATACGATGCTGCCGGAAAACCTTTTTGTATACTTTCCCAGCCCCGACCCAGCCATGCTGAAGATGAGCTCGGCCGCTGCCAGCGTGCCGAGACTCTGTTGCATGCTCTACTAGATAGGTAATTATTATTATCTCTTCTACTACATATTGGCGTTTGGTGGTGTTGCACAGAGTTGCACGTTGTTTTTCTAGGCCATTTTTTAAATGAAAGGCTGATGAAGGTTACTGGCTACAGATTAAGCAGCAGCGCCATGAAGCGCGACGACGGTCAACAGCAACGCGACAGCGATGGGTACAACTGTCATGGCCACTCCCACCAAGCAAAGTTTGGCGGCACAACTGTCGTCTCCGTCGTCGCTGATGGAGTTATGATGGATCCGCTGTCTGCAATCAACAAAAAGGGAATATTCCCACCAACACAACGCGAGCACAACGCCAACACACCGCAACACCCAAGAGGCCCGCTTCCATTTGTTTTCGGCGCACTTGTCGCAATAAACGTTGCCGGAGTCATCCATCTTGAAGGTCTTTCTTCCAATTTCGTCGTCTTCGATTATGGCAGTGGTTGGGTCCAATCTGTAGTAGCAATTTTGTTGGTATGGCAGTGAGCAGCATTGGCTACAGTCACTTGCAAATACTGCGCAAGTAGAAGTCGGCCCAGCTTGCTCTCGTTTCCTACCCGCAGATATGACTTCGGACAAGGTGGTTCCCCTACGAAGTGCAGAGAGCACAAACATGATCTTCTTGGAGATTGCTTGGTCCAATCTTTGTGCTAAAAGATCTAGCTAGGTTCACGAGAATGATAATTGTTGTTTTCTGTTTTTATTTTTATTTTGTGGGCAAGGAATGGCATACAACCGTAACGCTGGTTCCTTGCGAACCACCACGCATCGCTGATGGACTGACTCGTGCTCTCGATTCTGTTCGAATGACATCAAAAGAAGGCGGGAGATCAATCTCTTGACAATACAAATGATCCAAAATATTGGCGGGTCAAATCAATGTTCACGGTAACATGTCCGTTTTATTACGGATGGTTGCTTCTTCCCTCCAAGAGAAGGAACAAAAATCAGAACTTTTTGAAAACGCCTTTTGCGGTCCGAAATTGATTGAATCGCACCGCTTGGGCGAGGATCTTTATGGAAACCCATGTGTATGATTGTGGCAGTCTTGTCGATATATTCCTTGTTTGTGCTCGTTGAGTGCCAAAAAAGAATGTGTTGCACCTCTGCCGACCTCTGTCTTAACAAGGACGAATTCCTTCTCCCACACACAATCGGCAGATGAAATCCATACATTATTAGGTACGGATTTTGACACGCGAGAAAATTTCCAACTGGGCGCAATCGCCACGCCTGGACGATCTGGCGGGAGAAGCAATCACGTCGAGTTTCTTAGCTTGCTTTAGTTAGAGCTCATGGTCGTCCATGCAACACATGCTGAAAGAAACTGCTCCTGTCCACGGCCAAAGCAAAAAGGCCTCGACCCGGCCAAAATACCTGCCAAGCCAGTCATGTCGCAGCCACCGAGGAACGATTTATGATTATTGTTGCTACGGCTCGTGATAATAAATCATTATAATAAGTGGTGATACGTGTAGTCTAATAGGTACGAGGGCAAGCCAGTGTTGAGTGGGTCCTTTTCGTTGTTGTGTTGTTGCATGATGCTGAATCTTTCAAAAAATGAGACAATCAAAGCAAGTCGCACACTACATCCAAAGATTTAACCGTATCAGGCGGTAGGTACGGTAATTACCGGTAGTTGCGGTATTATTAAGGTTAGACGCACACAGTACAGCAACGATCTCGCTGGATGTTTTTACTAGCTAGTACTGGGTATGCTGGAGGTTCCGGTAATGAATCAAAAGGACGCACATTGGCGTTATTAGTTTTTGTGGGGCAGGGGGTGGGCTGGAAACCGCAGCTGGAGAAGGAGCAATACTTGCCACTAGTAGCAGTGGGAGAGAAAATATTGCTTGAGGAACGCTTAGCACCTTTTTGCATCGCCGAACTGCCCAGGTAAAAGACTTGCAAGTCCTTGAGGACTAGAAAACCACCCATTGCAATTGGAACGGATCCGGTCACATCGATTGTCGTGCTGCAGCTAACATCAGGCAACTGCAGTGTTTGCGGGAATCTAGTGACCACCGGAAACGGGTGGTGGCCACCCAGCCGCTGCGCTTTTGTTCGAAAATCGACTCACTCTTCTACTTTGGATTCTTCATCACCACGGACTGGCTCGGCATTGCTGGTACCCCCTGACTTGACTCCAGTAGTGCCTGTGCCATTGCTGTTTCCTGTGCTGCTGAACTTATGAGACGGGCGACTAGACTTGAAGAAGCTCATCCTGGTGGCCATCGTCGTGGAAGTTTCATTCCAGCGCCTTCGGATTGCTTCGAAGGCGCTATCGAGGTACCTTGGACGGATGTATACCATCATATTCCAAAACCCTTGCAGTGGAGCCATGACAGCCCCGGCTAGAACAAGACCATAATTAGCGAAATTAGATCCACCCGCCCAAGAGTACTGAAGACCCAAATAGGCTGGCCACGTTAGGTAGAATGCCATTAGATACCAGAACGACTGCCAAAAAACTCGGCTGGAGAGAGTTTGGCGACCCCGCGAATTGTTGGATGCGCCAGCCCCAGCCCCTCCTCGCCATTTCGCAGACGCTTTTTCTTTGCTGTACACATCCCAGCACACTGTGGCCATGATCGCAGTGGCCAAGCCAATGGCAATGGCGACGGGAATATCCGGCCAGTAAGAAGCTCCGTTGTTGCACCAAATCATCAAACTATCATCGTAAGGTATACCGGCAAATGCGAAGACCAATCCGACGACAATGGGAGGGAGGAAAAGATACACGCGTCGCTTTAGCAGTTGCGTTTCGGTCCATCCGTATTTGATCACCAACAAGTAGTAAATAGCAAGGGCCACATTCAGAAACGCGGAGATAGTGCCCAGCTGGATGAAAAATCCTTGGGCAACACATGTTGCTTCGTTGCCATGTGCGCCATAGATGGGTCCAAATTCCCAATCCTCAGGAATGGGGAGTGTGGTGAATGCATAGGCACACGAGCCAATGATATCAAAGACGCTTAGAACCAATAAGAGTTGATTCATGACTTTCTGTCGTGCTTCCCTGGACTTGGATGTGTCGTAGATGATGAAGGAAGAGCCCGCAAATGATAAAAACGCCATGACCCTTGGTAGCCAAGCTAATACCTTCTTTTTTGCGTCGGACGAAGCTCCCGCATAGCTTTTGAAAGAGAGACGATGGGCAAGTGTGAGAAACACAGTTTGATGTCTAGCTAGATGAATTGCAGAGCGGAGAGCCTGTGGTAGAGCATCCCTCTTCCTCAAAAACGTACCCGGGACCTTTGCAACCACAGACGTAATTCATCATTCGAGCTAGACGGCAGTTGATGGCGTCCGAGCTCACTTCCACCGTTTCGAAAAACTTTTGCACTTGCCAACACTGGACACCTTCTCCAAAGAGTGGAAACTCTCTGTCGGGGTATTGGATATCATTTTCGGCACAAAAGGCGCAGCGGTCGGCGTCGCTCTCTATTCCAAAGTCAAAACCGCTTACATCCTCGGGACAAAATTTGCAAGTGGGAAAGGTCAAAGTACTGGTACAGGTAGCAGAACATGATTCTACTCCTTTTTGGTCCACGACTCTTGCTACATCACTGCCCATGGTAAAAAAGCAAGCCAAGGGTTGGTCCGTTCCATTTTCGTCCTTTGGACAATCACGACAAAAGCCAGCGTTGTCGCTCCATTTGTAGTCACAGTACTGGCCCTCACTAGTTCCTAGACACGGAACTTGATCCGAACAAAACATGCGTTTAAAACAGGCTTCTCCCACGTCGGATGTATTGACCTGCACCATTGACCCCAACTTTTCCTGTTCGAGCCGTTTTCCGTCGTCGTACGAAATGGTAACCGCGGGAATGCTGGGTGTTTGATACGATAACGATCCCGCCCAGCTCTGATTGTTGGGTGTATGATGACTCATGTCTCCAAACAAAATGACGGCCACGCCTCCTAAGGCTGCACATTTTTGGGTCACTTCCAAGTAATTCGTGTTCAAGGTATAATCTTCGGCCAAGCAAATGGAACCCTCAACATTTATATCGTCTTGGTCGTCATCACAAGTCGTTTCGCCGTCGAAGATCAGATTGGTGCATTTTACCAGAGGACCCGAAGCCATTTTACTAATGGATCCATAAAGGGCTTGGCTGTCAATCTCCACAAGGGCAGTAGTAGTACTAGAAGTGCTTTCGGTACTGTTCCTACTCTCCACGACAATACTACTAGTACCATCTTCCAATTCTTCTCCTTCTTCTTGTACGACCGAGTAGTGCAATGGGATACACCGTAGATCACATGAGGAGGCACAATCTTCTCGTCCAAAAGGAGTCAAAATGGATGCATCCGTGATGCACTCGGTAACATTGCTAAAGCAGGCTTGGCAGGTGCCCGTCCGGATTGCAGTTTGCTCTTCGTCGTTTTCCTCGTCGTTGGTAGTGGGAAGAAGATCCTGTTCGTTTTCTTCATAATTGCAAAAGAACACACCTTCTTCACAAGGATTATCGTCGGAATTGCAAGCTTGTCCTTCTTGGGGTCGTATGCAACTCGTTGTACATTCCCCCGTGTCGAGTTCTACGACAGTAGCATTTGTCAAATTTTTGGACGCGACCCGCAAACGACAATCTTCCTCTGTCACGTCAAGTCCATTCTTGGGACACAATTCACAAATGCCTTCTTCGTGTGTTAAATAATAATCGATAAAGCAATACTCGTCATACAACCAAGGATGGATTCCGTCTTCTGATGGCGATTGTCCCACTGCACCTGTGGTTGTTAAGATCAGGGCTATGAGTAGCATCCACCTCGTTCTGTGAATGGAGGATGACAATGATGACGACCCACTCTTGGAGTGTGGCACAGATGATGGAACGAAAGCCTGCTTCATCTTGCCTCGTATGTAGAAGGAGACAGTTTGTTGCTACAGTATTACTACTTTCACTTTTAGTAGTATCGCTTTGTTTTGGTCTTGTTGTAACAATAATGTTTACCTTGCAAGCGGGCAACCATTGTGACCTTGTTGCCTGGGTCCTGCAGGTGCATGAAAACCTCGTACTGTAGTGTAGCTCATGTAGCCGGGGCTTGTCCGACCGAAAACTATCTTCATCTTGCAAGAGAAGAGCATGGAGAAAAGTTAGGTTCGCGCGATCAAATCCTGCATGCACACTAACTGCCACACGTGACGTGGAAAGGGCCTTGGGTTCTTGGAGCTTCCATAAGTAAAGCAGCCACCCGGGCAAATCTACCCAAGTTGACATCACAAATTATTTATCCAGATCTGCGTTCAGTAATTTCAACCCACAACAACCAAGTTGACATCAGCAAGACAGCAACGTTCCCTGTTGTAGAAGAAAGTGAAGTTCCTGGATCAGTCCACCAGGCCAGGATACACCTCCCGGTCACCGGCTACACATGTCCAAGATTAATCAAGCAATAATGGGGAAGGGCTTATTTTTTTCTCCCAGCGATAGAATTCTAAAAGTAAAAAGATGACCACGAATTCCCTTTTCCGTTTTCTTTGCTTGTGGCTTGGTTTATTTCATGTACGGAGCACTACTGGTGAAACAGGGCAATGCAGTCCAGAAGAGGGAACCTGTCAACTCTATCCCATCTTGGGTAGGCCGACAGAGTTCACAGAGTCTACCACAGGCCTGAAACTGGCGGTACGCCGATGGATGCCAAGCGATAATAATATCCAAGCCGTCGTTTTGTTTCATCATGGCGGCGCCGGATTTCATTCTGGATATTCCGACATTATGGGAACGTCCCTCTCCAAAGCAGGAATTGCCGTGGTGGCCTATGATCAGGCTGGGAGTGGCTACAGCGAGGGACCTCGCAATTACTTTGATTCGATCGACACGATATCGGCGGATTATACCAAAATGCTCCAGCAAGTCAAGGCCGAATATCCCGGCAAAAAAGTATTTGCCATGGGAGAATCTTTTGGTGCCTTTGTCATCTTGTCGCAGGCACTCCGCGAACAAGAGAAAACGAATAAAAATAATAGTAGTGGAGGCACGCTGGCGGATGGTTACATCTTGACAGGGCCTGTCATCAAGCTACTTCGTAAGTTTCTTGTGGATTGCTCTGCCTCTTCTATTTGCACGCGAGAATGCATGACACTATGAATGCATCACACTCCACTCACTTGATCGCCTTACTAATGACTGTTTTGTTTATTATTTTATTTGACGGGACCACACTCTGGCAGCTGAAATGCTACCACCCAAACCAGTCTTGTACATTTTGCAGTTTCTGGCATTATTTTTCCCTATGCTCAAAATGCCTGGTACAGATATCTTTTCTACCTTTGATTTGGCCTTTGGAGACAAGGCATGGGCCCAAACGGGTCGCAATGACCCCTTCATTCAAGAAGCCGCTACGATCGATCCTCGACTGGGAATGATTTCGTCCTTCTTGAAACGAGCTGGCGAGATTCATGGCTCTTTTGCCTCGGTGCAGGTTCCCATCAAGATTTTGGTGGGAGAAAACGAAGGACGTGTGGACGTGAATGCCATTCATCAATTGGCACGAGAGGCCTCTTCCGAGGATAAAGATTTGGAGGTTATCCCGGGGGCATATCATCAGCTGTTTCAAGACCTTCCGGAGGTGACTGAAAAAGTGTGCCAGCGGGTTCAAGATTGGATATTGGCAAGAAGCTGAAGTATATTCAGCCATATGTCCTTCTTTTGCCTTTCAAAAGTGATCCCTGAAAAGTCGTCCGCTTTTGAACAATGCGCCGCGAATTGGTTGGCCACATCATCGTAGAATAATATCTTGTCGGCTTTTTTTACAAACACTTCCCATCGATGAAACTAGTGCAATATCCAGAAAGGCAATCGGAGGGCTCGTTGCAGTCTTTTCCGGGCTCCAGCTGAGGTTGACAATGAGAGAATCCCCAGAAACCCTCGCATCGTCCAGTTGAGCAGTCTTGGTCGCGCCGACAAGCTTCCCCGGCTGATGATCTTTCTGTTGGTGCATTGCTTCCGCCGGCGCATATTCCGTCAGCACAGGTTCCAGATAAACAAACATTATCCTGTGTGCAAGATAAGCCGATCTCCACCTTGGGCGCACAATATCCTTCTATGCAAGAGCTGGTGACCATGCAGTTATCATCGCCAGTGCACCAGTGCCCATCTACCCAGCCGTACGTTGGTTCCGGTAGACACACATTGTCGTAAGCCTTTTTGGATTTGACGAAATAGTTCCACCGGGTATGGATGGCAATCGACGACGGTTCGCGCCTGGGGATGTAGGACTTGGCCACGCCTTGATAATTGAAGTTTCCATTGCCATCAAAGAGGATCTCCTGTCCCATATTTTTTGTTCCAAACCCGTAAATGTACGGAACTGGATCGTAGGCCTTCAATAATTCGTCTGTTAGTACGAAGTGGTATTGCTTTTGTGGATTGATGTGGGTACAAACTTCGTTATGATCGAATGGTGACGTTGGTAGGAATGTTCTGAGAGGTGCAATGCTCATCACGGTAGGATTATACTCTTCAAACAAATAAAGACTCGCTACAACAGCGATTGAGGCCCCTTGTGATCCACCAGAGAGGATTAACTCGCAATCTCCGGAGACGCACGAATCCACACATTCTCGCACAGCTTGCTCAAATTCAGCTCTATAATTCGTAAAGTACCCGTTATAGAAACCCGTTCTGACATAGCAATCCGTGCCCGGTACCTTTCGGTACCCAGGAAGTAGATTCTGAAGTTCATCAAAACCGTTGAACTCTACGGTGCCCCTGAAGATACCATAGCAGACATTGTCGACCTTAGCTACAATGGCGGCGTCGTCGAAGCCATCATCAAAAGCGTCAAATCGCTCGTAAATGCCGTCGTTTCGGTAATAGTCAATCTTATTCACCAAGTTGAAATCGTAGGCAACGTCCGCAGATAGGACACTTGATACATGGAATCGGAACAGAAAGTCGGCTGTCAATTCGTTGCTATAATCAGGCAGAGAAAACCTTGAGTAGTCGTTGCCGCATTCTTCAGCTAGATCTCTTGGTCTGATAGCATGGAATAGGCGACGCCTATATTCCACTTTTGCAAGTTCCTGAGGGAGGCTCAGTTGAGTTTTGTCGTTGCCACAGGTAAAAGCTAGCTCCAGTTCCATCCAGCCTAGCCCACGCTGGAATTCGTTCGGCACGGATGTATTTCCTTTCGCCCTCAGATAGGACGAAGCTTTCGACTCGCTGATTGTTGGGGGTTGCGGCTTGCTATTCTTTCGATAACCGCCATTTCTAACGACTACAGGATGAATAGCCAAAAAGAGACTTATCGGTTCTGCCCACTTCTTGCAACTAGAAACGTAGTCTAGTAGAGGTATGCTCGTGTTAAAGACGTTGTCTCCGCCAATTGTCTTGTTAATGTACGGAAACTCGCTGAAAAGAGGGTGCCGGTTATCACGGGGTGTATTGTCGTCAGCTGCACTTATCTGAGGCATATGATCCATCTCTTTTCCTATCCAAATGTAGCTTTCCTCTATATGCATGTTTTCCTCTGCTGCCAAAGACAACCGTAGCTGAGGATTCTGTGTGTCCTTGTTGTCCAACTTGACGCAGACACTGCCCGCATTGCTAGACCTAGGACCTAACCAGAGGTCGCTGCATCTCGTTTCGTGGGACTGCAGTATGCTTTTGCGTTCAACCTCATTTTCACTGAATACGAATTCCGCTGAAATGATCAAGAGAAGATAGAATAGTCTGTGTACCCTCCTTGATGCATTAGGCTTCATCATTGACCGTGCGAGGGACGATGGAATGCCGACATGAATATCGTGTCCTGTGCTTTTCGTTTTTTTTAGGTATGGCCAATTGAATTGACAAAACACACCAATGACTCCCTCGTCCTGTGATCGAGGTCTTCATGATTTGTGATCGTGCATAACCTGTCTCTTATA
>ENA-ORBV01009383-ORBV01009383.1-microbial-mat-metagenome-genome-assembly--contig:-NODE-9383-length-16085-cov-5.069965_pt1 | contig 16085 bp, 17 predicted proteins | sample MGYA00237777_ERZ505514 | MGnify/ENA primary metagenome ERZ505514 (study PRJEB26160, sample SAMN06269048) | microbial mat metagenome | isolation source: Oligotrophic lake microbial mat | place... | reverse complement strand
GCACTGGTGGTCGGCGCCATCTCAGCCTACTGGCTTGAGTGGCACTGGGCCACCGCTGTGACCGCAGTGGTGGGGTCGTGGGGTGTGGTGGGGGCTCGACAGTACGTCCGCAACCTTGGATGGGCGCGAACAGAACACGCGATCTACTTTCGGAGCGGGTGGTTGTGGAAGTCGGTCACGATCGTGCCCGTCACCAAGGTTCAAGCGGTCTCCTTCCAGGAGTCGCCGTTTGACCGCCGATGGCAGATGGCCTCCGTCGCGGTGGATACGGCCGGTGCTGGGGCACATGCGATCGACGTCCCGTACCTGTCGCGTGCCGTGGCCGAAGAGCTGCGCCTGGCGGTGGCGACGCAGGCGGCAGCAACTACGTACCGGTGGTGACGGTCCCGTGCCGCGATAAGATCTGTCCATGCTGTTCAAGCTCCTGATTCCGGTGGTGGTCGTGTCGGTGTTGTCTCAGTCCGGGGCGCTCTCCCCGGAAGAACGGGCGATGGTGACGTTCGTCGACGCCAACAACGCGTCCGCAATTGCGCTGCTTGAGAAGTCCGTCAACATCAACAGCGGCACGCAGAACTTCAAGGGCGTGCAGGAAGTCGGCTCTCTGTTTCGCGCCGAGTTTGATGCGCTCGGCTTCAAGACCACCTGGGTTGATGGCGCACCCTTTCAGCGCGCCGGTCACCTCGTGGCGGAACATGCCGGGCAGGGACCGCGCATCCTGCTGATCGGACATCTCGACACGGTCTTTGAACCGGACAGCCCGTTTCAGAAGTACGCACGCGTCAGCGACTCCGCCGCCAAAGGTCCGGGCGTGACAGACATGAAGGGCGGCAACGTCATCATCGTCCAGGCCCTCAAGGCCCTGCAGAGTGCGGGCCTCCTCAAGTCCATGAACATCATCGTCGTCATGACCGGCGACGAAGAAGCGGCTGGACGGCCGCTGACGATGTCGCGTGAGGCGCTGGTGAATGCCGCGAAGGGTGCGGACATCGCGATCGGATTTGAGGATGGCGATGGCAATCCGGCGACTGCAGTGATTGCTCGCCGGGGCACGACCAACTGGACGCTCACGGTGAAGGGGCGACCTGCGCACTCGTCGCAGATCTTCAACGCCGAGAATGGCTACGGTGCGGCGTTTGAGGCCGCGCGAATCCTGAACGACTTCCGCGAAAAACTGGCCGGGCAGCGGCATCTCACATTTAATCCCGGTGTGCTCCTTGGCGGCACAACGGTTGATTTTGACAACGCGGCGTCGCGCGGGACGGCGTTTGGCAAGACCAACGTCATCGCAGAAGAGATGGTCGTGTCCGGCGACCTGCGCGCGCTGTCGCCCGAGCAGTTCGCCGACGCCAAGAAGGCGATGGAAGCCATCGTCGCCGCCAATCTGCCGCAGACCAGCGCGTCGATCACGTTTGATGACGGCTATCCGCCGCTCGCGCCGTCACCGGGCAACGAACGCCTGCTCGGGCTGTACCACCAGGCGAGCATGGACGTGGGTGCCGGAAAGGTCATTGCGGTTGACCCCGACAAAGCCGGCGCGGCGGACGTCTCGTTTGTGTCCAGTTACGTCCCGATGATTCTTGATGGCGTCGGTTTGATGGGTGGTGGTGGGCACACCGTGCACGAAACCGCCGACATGCGCACGTTGCCGTCGCAGACCAAGCGCGTGGCGGTGTTGTTGGCGCGGCTGCACAAGAACGGGGTCAAATAAGTGGCTGAGCTGTACGACATCGACGTCACTCGCATCGACGGTACGCCCCAGAAGTTGGGTGACTATCGGGGCAAAACGCTCCTCATCGTGAATACGGCCAGTGAATGTGGATACACGCCGCAGTACAAAGGTCTTGAATCGTTGTACACGGAGTTCAAGGACAAGGGGTTGGTCGTGCTTGGGTTTCCGTGTGACGATTTTGGTGGTCAGGAGCCCGCGATCAACGACGACATCCGCGTCTTCTGCGAGACCACGTTCGGCATCACGTTTCCCATGTTCGGGAAGATCACGATCAAGGGGGCCAATGGCCATCCGCTCTTCAAGTGGCTCGCCTCGGAGAAACCCGGCATTCTCGGCATTGAGGCCATCAAGTGGAACTTCACGAAATTCCTCGTCGATGCCGAAGGGCACGTCGTCAAACGCTACGGCTCGATTGATTCGCCTTCCGAAATCCGGAAGGACATCGTCGCACAACTCGGATGAGGGTTCTTCTCGTCCATCACGCTGAGGCGGTCTCTCCCTACGAAGACCCTCAGCGTCCGCTCACAGAGGCTGGACACCAACATGCCTTGCGGCTCGCGGAACTCGTGAAGCTACGTGGCTTTGTGCCCGCGAAGATTTGGCACAGCGGAAAGTTGCGCGGACGACAGACGGGCCACGCGTTCCTGCAGGTGTGTGCGCCGTTTGCGACGTTCACGATGGTCAAGGGCGTGTCACCGGATGATGCGCCGGCCGCTGCGGTCACGGCCATTCAGCGTGAGTCACAGGATCTGGCGATCGTGGGCCACTGGCCGCACTTGCCCGCGTTGCTGCGCCTGCTCGCGCCTGCGAGCGCACCGATGCCGCACCATGGGGCCGTCGCGTTGACGACAGACGACGAGGGCGTGACCTGGCGCGAGTTGTGGCGCGAGAAATGACGTCGGGTGCCTTTTGTGTTGCAAGCGTGAGCAGAAAAAGGCACCCGACGTCTTTTGTCGGTTTGTTGAAAAGCGGCAATCTCTGATTCAGTCTCGCCGTTGCATGTTCAGCTTCGGTTTCGGCAGTGGCTTCGCCTGCGTGACTGCCGCGCACGCGCGGGTGAGGGCCCAGCCGAGAGATTCTTCGTCGACCTCGGCGAGCCACACGCGGGTGCAGCCTTGAAGTCCCCACGCGCCAGCCTCAGGCTCATAGACCTTCGGATGGTCTGAGACGAGGGAGGCCTGCTCGTCGAGCGTGACCTTCACCATGCCGCGTTCGCCGCTGGGGTGCAGCGAGGCGACGACCCTTCCGTGTGCGCGGAAGTCGGGATGGCCCTGATGTGCTCCTTCCACGACGCCCTTCATCGCGAGTGCCATTCGGCGGAAGTCGTCGGCCGTCATCGTGTCTCCTTCTCAAGGACAGCGATCGACACCGTCCGGCGTTCTCCACGTTCTCCACGTTCTCCACGTTCTCCACGTGCAGGCACGCGACGTGACCTCGAAGCGGCCAAAGCTCCCTACGCCTGCGCCTGTCCAGCTTCGGTCAACAAATCCCATGCGCGGCGGATGTGTCGCTCTTCCGTGCGGATGTTGCCCACCGCAAGACGCAGCACGATGTGGCCATCAAGTGCGGTGTGCGACAGGAACACGTCGCCGGACCTGTTCACGGCCTCGAGTACGCGCTGGTTCAGCGCATCCAGATCGGCGTCGGATCCCTGATGGTCGCGCGGGTGTAGCCGGAAACAGACGACACTGAAGGGGACGGGGGCGACACGTTCCCAGTCGGGATCGGCGTCCACCCAGGAGGCGAAGAGCTGCGCGAGGCGCACGTGTTCGCGCAGGCGATCGCGGATGCCTTCCGCGCCGAAGTACCGAAGCACCGCCCACAACTTGAGCGACCTGAATCGGCGACCAAGCTGGATGCCGGTATCCATCAGGTTCTTGACGGTGTTGGCCTCGGACGTCTTGAGGTACTCCGGCGTCAGTGAAAATGCCTGCCGAATGACGTCCATTCTGCGAGTAAAAAGCACGCTGAGGTCAAACGGCGTGAAGAGCCATTTGTGCGGGTTGACCACCAGTGAGTCGGCGCGATCAAATCCCGCGCGCATCCACGCGAACTCGGGCACCATCGCCATGACACCGGCATACGCCGCATCCACATGCAGCCACATCCGCTCACGCTCGCAAATGTCCGCGACCGCCGACACATCATCCACACTTGTGCTCGACGTCGTTCCCACCGACGCCACCACGGCAACAGGCAGATGTCCGGCCGCGCGGTCCTCAGCGACAGCTGCAGCGAGCAGATTCGTGCGCATGCTGAAACTCTTGTCGGCAGGAATGCGCCGGAGCGAGTGGTGGCCCATGCCGAGCGCAATCACGGCCTTGTCCACCGAGGAGTGCGCGTGTTCGGAACAATAGATTCTGAGTTGCGGAAGATTGCGACCGGCCAGCCCGAGTGTGCGCACATCGGGGACTGCGACTTCACGCGCCGCCGCCAGTGCATGCAACGTGGAGATGGACGCGGTGTCGTAGATCACACCCTCGATGTCCGACGGCAGATGCATCAACTGCGCGAGCCAGCGCAACGTGACTTCCTCAAGTTCAGTCGCCACCGGTGACGTGCGCCACAACATCGCCTGTTGATTGAGCGTGGACGACACCAGGTCCATCAACACCGCCGGCGCACTGCCGGTGATCGCGAAGTAGGCGAAGAACCCCGGGTGATTCCAGTGCGTCGCGCCCGGGATGACGAGGCGGTCGAGGTCGGCGAGCAGATTGGCGAACGGTTCGGGAAGTTCGGGTGCCTGGCTGGGGAGTGCCGCGCGGATGTCGCCGGGTGTCACCTTCGACAGGACCGCGTGTGTTTCAATCTGGTCGAAGTAACCGGCCGCCCAATCGGCGAGCGTGTGCGCGTGCGCGCGAAATTCGGCGACCGGCATGTCGCCGAGCGGGGGCGTGGACCACTCGTCCGCCACGGCTACCGCCGCTTCGCCACGTAGTCGAGCGCCCACTTCTCCAATGCCGCACTGCTCAGGCCGATGGCCTTCGCTTCTTCGACGGCCTTGTCCTGTTCCCACTTGTCGATGACCATGCGCTTGATAAGCCACATGGCGCCGACACGATTGGCGGAGCCGCAGTTGATGAACAGGGGCTGGCTGGCGTCATTGGCGACGACCTTCAAAAATTCATCCGCCACCGCGTCGTCGGGCTCCGAGCCCTTGAACGGGAGGTGGATGAATGTCAGCCCTGCTGCTTCTGCTGCGGCCTTGGACTCCGGAATCTGTGCGCCCTCTTCAGACGCCTCACGCAGATTCAGCACAGCCTTGTAACCGCGCTCCTTGAGCGCCGCCATCGCCTTGGGATCGGTCGCGCCAGCGCACCCGATGGTCGCGTCAACCTTGGTGTAGTTCCGGATGCCGTCGATGGTGTCTTTCTGTAGTTGCGGTGCGGCCGCGACTGCAACGACGAGTGTGAGGATGGCGACAGGGGACATGCCCCGATTATAGACCTCGGGCTGCCAGGCTACTGTTTTCGCACGAGGACCGTCAGGTCGTCGGTCAGACGGACCGTGAGCGGCGCGCCGGCCTTGAGCGCCGTCTCATTGCCGTCGCCGTTCATGACGGCTGCGGTGCCGCCCGCAGCACCAGCGGCTCCGCCGATGATCGCGCCCTTTTTGCCGCCAAGCAGGCCGCCCAGAATGGCACCAACGGCGGAGCCCGCGCCGACCTTCGCCGCGGCATCTGCAGAAGGCGAATCACCTTCGCGGATGATCGCGTCGGTCCGGATCGACATCCGGGTGCCGTCGGTCAGGATCATCGTGTCGAACTTGAGTCCGAGCCGCGGACGGTCGCGAAATTTGCCACCACGATCCACCGCCGTCACCGTGCCCTCAAGACGGGCACCTTCCGGAATGGCGACCCGGTCGTTCACCGTCACATTCCGGCTGACCGTGGCAGAGATGCGGTCTTCGACCTTTGCGGTGCGCGTCGACACCGCGTAGTCGAGCCGGATGCCGATGACCGAGTGCCGTGCAACCGTCAGCTCGTCAAGCTGCGGCTCGGCCTCAGATGCCGGGGCCGGCGGAGACGTGGGGACTGAATCGGGGATGTACCTGGGTGGAATCGTCGCGACGGGTTCCGCGGTCGGAGGATCAGCCACCGGAGACGGTATCGGAGAAGGCGCAACAGGCGGGGTCGGCGGCACGTCAGCAGCCACGGTTGGTGTCGCCACTGGGGCCAGAGCCGCTGCGGGCCTTGTCGGGGCTGGAGGCGCCACCCGAACCGGACGCGGTGTGTTCACGACTGGGACTGACGCCGTCGCAATTGGGCTCACTGGCTCGGGTGCCGGAACGTTGATCTGGGTCAACTCAACTGGGGCAGCCTCGATGGAGCGCGTCGGCTCCCGCATCACGTAGCCGCCCACAGCCACACTGGCCGCAATCCCCGCCACCACGACGCCAATGCCGATAAATTTCTTGGACACTGTGCGAACCTCACCCGTCTCCACAGCAAGGCCCGTACCGTACTGTGCGGTCCAACTGTGGCCGGATTCGTTCGAAACAGCTGACCTCGTACGGGGGCGTTGACCTTTTCACAGGCCACGCCCCGGTCTCCAGCTCGCACATGGTCCAACCATCCTGCGGTCGTCCCCAAGGCACGTTCGTTGCAGGCTGGGCATCCCATGCGTCCACTCACCCGCACGTTTGTCGTCGCGACCCTCCTGCTGTTGCCGCTCACCGCGTCCGCGCAGACGTTGACCATCCGAGACCTCCTTGCCCTCCACAACGCCGGGCTTGGAGACGATGTGCTGATTGCCATGATCGAGGTGGACAAACCCGTGTTCACGCTGTTTCCCCGTGATGTGCTGGACCTTCGGAAACAAGGACTGACCGACCGCGTCATCGTGAAGATGATCGAGACACGCCGGGTCATCGCTCCCTCGGTTCCGGCCCCTGTGGTTCCGCCTCCCGCTCCCGCACCCGTGCCAGTCATAGTCGAGCAGACCGTTGTGCAGGAGGTGCGCGTCGAGGCACCGCGGTACAGACGAGAACCGGAGTACGTGCAGGTGCCGGTCTACGTGGCTGTGCCCGTGACGCCTCGTCGGCCCGTGAAAGAACCGGAGCCGGTCTACTGGGGCTTTGGCGGTCAGCGGCGTCCGGATAGTTGGCAGGATCCGCCAAAAACGACAACGCCGCCCAAGCCGACGACCACCGGCGGTGGAGGGTTCTGAAATAATGGCGCCTGTTGTCCCGCGCACGCATCGCCATCATTGGATCAGGAGTCATCGGCGCATCAGTTGCTGACGCAATAGCCGCGCGTGGCGCGGCCGTCACCATCTACGACATGCGGTCACCGGGTCAGGGGGCCTCGCAGGCCTCGGCTGGCGTGTTGTCGCCGTACATCGAGGCCAAACCCGGGAGTCCACTCCTCGCCCTTGGCGCTCGCAGCCTCGGCATGTGGGACACGTTCATGGACGGCCTGCGCGAACGTGCGCAGGGCATGGACGTGGAATACGCGCGCACCGGCACACTCGAAGTGGCGCTCAACGAGGACGACGAGCGACGTCTGCTCGATGCGCGCGCGTGGCTCTCGACCGAAGGTGTGGCGCACGAGTGGTTGGATCTGTCGATGCTTCACTCGTTTGCCCCGACGGTAAGTCGCGCGGCACGTGCGGGGCTGTTCATCACCACACACGGTTTTGTCAACGTCAGTGCGCTCGTGCGTGCGTTGATGCATGCGGCCCGACTCTCGGGAGCCGTCGCGATCACCCCGACAGAAATCATCCACGTTGAACAAAAACGTGACGTCGTCCTGGTGCGTGTGGGTGATCGGCGGGTCGTTAATCACGACGAGTTCGATCACGTCGTGATCGCCGCCGGCAGCTGGACGCGTCGGGTGAGAGTCGCGGGATTGCCGGTGTTCCCGGTGAAACCAATCCGCGGGCAATTACTCCACCTGCGCTGGACCGGCGCCGTGCGTCCTGCACAATCGATCTGGGGGACCCGCTGCTACACCGTGCCCTGGTCGGACGGGTCGCTGCTCGTGGGTGCGACGGTCGAAGACGTCGGGTTTGACGAACGCTCAACGGTCGCCGGTGTGCGCGAGCTGCTTGATGCGGTTGTTGAGCTGCTGCCCGACGCCGCTACGGCGAGCCTCGACGCCGTTCGTGTCGGCCTGCGCCCCGCGACCACCGATCACCTACCGCTGATCGGGCCACTGAAGCACCACCCACGCGTCGTGGTTGCCGCAGGCCACTACCGCAACGGCATTCTCCTCGCACCACTGACGGCCGACATCATCTCGCGACTCATCGTGGACGGTGAGCGAGATCCGGTGCTGGACCAACTAAATCCTGCTCGATAGATCAGACCGTCGAAGACATTTTCAACATGGGGACCATGGAGTTCCATGGGGAAGTCGGACCGTGTAGCCTCCGTGTCTCCGCATCTCCATGTGAAAAGCTCTTTGCCGTCAGACCTCAGGGATACAAATAGGTCGACTGCAGACCGAGCGGAATCCCCAGGCCCCAGAACGCCAGCAGGAACATCGTCCATACCAGGATGAACGTGAACGAGTAGGGCAACATCATCGAGACCACCGTCCCGATGCCGGCCTGGCGCACGTATCGTTGACAGAACACGACCACCAGCGGGAAATACGGCATCAGCGGCGTGATGATGTTCGTGCTCGAGTCGCCCACGCGATACGCCGCTTGCGTGAGTTCAGGGGAGAGACCGACCTGCATCAACATCGGTACAAAAATCGGCGCGAGCAGCGCCCATTTCGCGGACGCTGAGCCGATCAACAGGTTCACTGACGCCGTGACCAGGATGATGCCGCCGATCGTCACCTGGCCCGGCATCGCCAGCGCCTGCAGAAAGTTGGCGCCCTTCAACGCGAGCAACGCACCGAGGTTGGATCGGCCAAACGCGTCCGTGAACATCGCGGCGAAAAAGGCCATGACGATGTAGTAACCCATGGTGGACATGGACTTGGACATGCCGGCCACGATGTCCTTGGAGGACTTCACGGTGTTGGCAGCAATGCCGTAGGCGATGGCGGGGAAGAGGAAGAGCAGGAAGATCAGCGGCACGATCGAGCGCATGAGTGGCGCGGCAAATGAAGTGATTTGGCCGTCCGGTGCGCGCAGCGGAGAGGTGCCGGGGATCGCCCACCACGCGAGCAGGGAGAACCCAATGAGCATGGCGAGCCCACCAAACAGCAAGCCCCTGGACTCCAGAGCTGTGAGGGGCTCGAGCGTGGGCATGTCCTTGGTGTCGCCGTCAATCGCGAGTTTTTGCAGCCGCGGTTCAACGACACGATCAGTCAGGAACCAGCCCAGTCCCATGACGAGGAACGTCGAGGCGCCGGTGAAATACCAGTTCGAGAGCGGGTTGACCATGCGCGCAGGGTCGATCAACTGCGCGGCCGACTGGGTGAATCCCTGCAACAGAGGATCGATGCCCGACGGAATCAGGTTGGCGCTGAAGCCGCCGGATACGCCCGCAAAGGCCGCAGCGATGCCAGCCAGCGGATGGCGGCCGGCCGTATAGAAGATCACACCACCGAGCGGAATCACGAGCACGTACCCGGCGTCGGTGGCCGTGTGGCTGAGGCACGCGACCAGCACGAGCATGGGTGTGAGGAGCGCCTTGGGCGTGAGGTTGAGCAGCCACTTGAGGCCAGCATTGAGGAAGCCGACTGACTCGGCTACTCCGACGCCCAGGAGTGCCACCAGCACCACGCCAAGTGGAGGGAATGTGACGAACGTGTTGACCATGCCTGCCAGCCACCCGGCCATCGCCGTGCCGGACAGGAGATTCAGGATGCGAATGGGTTGGCCATTCCGGGGGTCGATCTCGGTGAAGGCCATCGGCGACAGCAACGCCGAGAGAATCCAGACCAGGACCAGGGCGATGACAAACAGGATCGCCGGGTCAGGCAACTTGTTGCCGGCCGTCTCGATGCCGTTGAGAAACCGGTCAATTGGGCGCTTGCTCATGCGCGAACACTCCTTTTGGTGAGGGCACAGCATATCGAAGTCCCGAAGTCCCGGGGTTGCCGAAGTCCCCGTAGTCTAGACTGGGGACATGCCGAAACTCTCTCCGACCGCCCTCAAAGCCCTACTGCTGACCTTGCCCGACTGGAAGGCCACCAGCAAGGCGATCAAGCGGCAGTACACCTTCCCCACGTTTCCTGACGCGATCAGCTTTGCGACGCGGCTGGCGTTTGATGCCGAGGCGGCCGACCATCACCCCGACCTGCTCATCAGTCACCGGAAGGTGACCGTCACCTGGTCCACCCATAGCGAGGGCGGGGTGACGAAGAAGGACATCGCCGGGGCCAAGGCCTCCGACGCCGCCGGTCGACTACTCCAATGATTCCTTCGGTTTAGAATTACCCCTGCGAATGTTGCTCAAAACGTCCTACAGCGCCCGAGAGGTTGCGGCGCTTACCGGCCTGACCGGCCGGCAGCTGCAGTGGTGGGACGAGGCGCGCGTGTTCCACCCGTCGATCGCTCCGCGCAAGACCAGTCAGGGGGGCTTCACGGAGAGGCGCTACTCACCCATCGACGTGCTTGAGCTCATCGCTCTGGCCGACTTGCGCCGCCGGGGTTTCGACAACACCCAGCTCAAACTGATGATGGACTCCCTCCGCGAATACTTCCGTCGTCGGCTCTCCGAGACGTTGGATAACGCGGGGGAACTGCGACTGTTGACCGACGGCAAGGGACTGTTTCTCCAGACGAGGCAGGGGCATGTGTTCGACCTGCTGGTGGATCCGATGCAGGCGCTGCTTGGCAGCGACGCGCTCAAACTCAAACCCGTGAACGGCAAGGCCAGAAAGCGCAAGACGACTAAGAAGAAACCATGAGTAGAAAATTGACGACACCAAGTCTTCGGAGCACATGGGCTTCGGCCCGTGTGTGGCGCGCCGGGCTGAAGCCCGGCGCCTCCGTGTTGGCTCTCGCTCTGACAGCGCAGCTTGCCGTGTTCGCGCAGTCGCCGGTGCCGACCCCTGAGTCCGTGATTGGCTTCAAGCCGGGCACCGAGTTCAAGCTGGCCAACTACGACCAGACCATTGCGTACTTTCAGCGGTTGGACGCGGCCAGCGACAAACTGACGCTGGTGCCGATGGGCACGTCGACGCAGGGGCGCACGTTCTATGTCGCGCTCATCTCCAGTCCCGCCAATCTGGCCAGGCTCGACCGGCATCGCGAAATCGCGCGCAGGATCGCGTCTCCTGACGGCCTCTCGGAAGCCGACGCACGTGCGATGGCGATTGAAGGCAAGGCCATCGTGCACATCGACGGCGGCCTGCACTCCACCGAGGTCGCCGGCCCCCAGCACACGCTCCAGCTTGGCTACGACCTGGTGACCAAGACCGATGCCGAGACGACGCGCATTCTCGACAACGTGATCGTGATGTTGTGGCCGACGATCAATCCCGATGGTCACCAGATGGTCGCCGACCATTACATGCAAAACGTCGGCACGCCGACCGCGAACGCGCCGCTGCCGGGCCTCTATCAGGAATACGTCGGACACGACAACAACCGCGACGCGTACATGCTCAACATGGTGGAGTCGCGCGTGATGGAGCAGGCGTGGCGCCAGTGGGAACCGCAGATCGTGTACGTGCACCATCAGACCGCGCCGTTTCCGACGCGTATCTGGCTGCCGCCGTTTGCCGAGCCGATTGCCCCACACGCGCCGTATCTGATGTCGCGCACGGTCAATACGATCGGCATGACGATCGCGCAATATCTCGAGGAGCGCGGGATGACGGGCGCCACCCACATGGGCACGGGCTACGACGCCTGGTATGCGGGGTACATCGACTACACGCCGATGTTCAAGAACATCGCGGCCTTCTGGACCGAGACGGCGCTTGCCAACATGGCAGCCACGCGTGATTACACCGTGAAGGACATCCCGCAGGCGTATGCGGATCTGCGGCCGCAGAGTCTCTATGCGAGCCCGTGGACGGGTGGTCGTTTTGGTCTCGCCGATTCGATGGCCTACATGCACGGCGCGTCGATGGCTGTCCTCGACTATGCGGCCCGCTCCAAGGAGAACCTGCTCCTCAATCGCTGGCGCGCGGGTGTCGGGCAGATCGAGCAGCACCGGAAGGCCGGACCCTACGCGTATGTGATCACCGCGTATCAGCGCGATCCCGTTGCTGCGGTTGAGATGTTGCGTCGCCTCGCGTTTGGTGGCGTCCGTGTGTCGCAGTTGCAGACCACGATGCGTATTGGGGATCGCGAATACCCCGAAGGGTCGTGGGTGATCCCGACCGACCAGGCGTTCATCGCGCTCGCACGCCAGGTGCTCGACGTGCAGAAGTATCCGGACATCCGTGAGTCACCCGGTGGCGCCCCCGAACAGCCGTACGACGCTGCCGGCTGGACGCTGCCGCTCGCGATGGGCGTCGATACGGTGACGCTCACCACACCGATGACCGACGAGCTGAAGAAGGCGCTGAAGCCACTGGGGACGCCCATGGCCGCCAACGCGCCCCCCAAGACGTACGAGTCCCTCAACGGCCCGGATGTCGCGCCATTCGACATCGCACCTGGCCTCGGCTTCGATTCCCACTCGGTGGCCTCGGCCATTGTCCCCCCGGCGGCAAGTGTCGCCCTGGCACCGGCGGTCAAGCCCAATGACCCGCCGAGTGCGTTCGTAATGATCAACCCGGTTGAAGTGAACGCGTTCCGCGTCATCAATCAGGTCTGGAAACTCGGCGGAACGGTGTCGTATCTGCCCGAGACCCAGGAGCGCGCCGCGCACTACGTGCTCGGCGGCATCGATGGCACGCGCATCGGCGACCTGTTGCGGCGCTACTACGTCAATGGGGTGCATCTGCGACGCTCTGATGTACCGACCGACACACTCCGCAAGCCGCGCGTCGCCCTGTTCCGTCCGCTCGCGAGCATGGACGAGGGCTGGACGCGCTGGGTGCTCGAACGTTTCGACTTTGAATTCAGCAGCCTCACCTCAGAGGAGCTGACACAGGCCCCTCTGCGCGACCGCTTCGACTCGATCGTCATCACCGACGAACCACGCGGTCCACTCGCCGGTGCCGGGCGTGGCGGCCGTGCGGGTTTGGCAGGCTCACCGCAAGGCGGGCCTGCGCCGGGTCTTCCGCCTGAAGATGCGGCGCGTGTGAAGGCGCTCGACGACTTCGTGCGTGCAGGCGGCACACTGGTCGCGCTCAATCGCAGCACGGCGTTTGCGATCGAGCACCTGAAATTGCCCGTGCGCAACGCGCTGCAGGGCCTCACGCGGTCCGAGTTCTTCGCGGGGGGCTCGTTGCTCACCGTCGACGTCGATACCACGCAGCCGGTGATGGCCGGCTTCGCGCCGACCGGGCACGTGTTCTTCAACAGCAGCCCGGCATTTGAAACCACTGACGGCTTCAAGGGCACCGTGCTCGCGAAGTACGGCGCTGAAGGCGCCATTCTCGCGTCGGGCTACCTGCTCGGCGAATCCCACCTGCGCGGCAAAGCCGCTGCGCTCGAAGTGCAGCACGGCAACGGCAAGGTCGTGCTCATCGGCTTCCGTCCCCAGTGGCGCGGCCAGACCTTCGGCACGTTCAAGGTGCTGTTCAACGCAGTAATGCGGTAAACGCTCTATTCGATCGGAAAGATATCGCTGACGTCGTCAGCGGGGCGCGGAATGACGTGGACGCCGACCAGTTCGCCGACCTTGCGGGCGGCGGCGGCACCGGCGTCGGTGGCGGCCTTCACGGACGCGACGTCGCCGCGCACGATGGCGGTCACCAGCCCCGCGTCCACCTTCTGATACCCGACAAACGTCACGTTGGCGGTCTTGAGCATCGCGTCGGCGGCTTCGATCATGCCGACGAGCCCACGCGTTTCGACCATGCCAAGTGCATCACCGGACGGAGGAGGTTTCGGGGTCATCGCGGCTGCCACTCTACCAGATTCGCCCGCGGGCAGCGACGACCAGCGGCTCCATCGCCCCGTCATCGCCCGCCAGCACCAGCGAATCCATGAGGTTGGTGACGGTGCAGGAATGGTTCGGGAGCACCCGGACCCGGTCGCCCGGACGCAGGGGAGAGTCCACCGGCACCCGGCAGGTGGCGTGCTCTTCGGAGAGGCGTTCGATCACGATGGCCGTGTCCGGGACGTCTTCGTTGGCCGACAGAAACACGAGACCGTGCCCGGGCGCATCGGTGAAACCGCGGGCACCGTCGCTGGTGAGCGTCTTGCTCCCGCAGTCGAGAATGACACGGTCGGGTGCCGGGCGGCTCACCACCGACGCCACCACAAACATCGCGCAGTCGGCGATCGTTGCCGACCCAAGACCCACCTGCGTGCGGTCATAAAACACGTAATTGCCCGGGCGCATCTCGGTGATGCCGCGCTGGGTTGGTGCAAACGACGCCGTCGGCGTGGACCCCACGCTGATCTCGTCCACCTGCACACCGGCTGCGCGCAGGTTGCCGGCCAGGCCGATCATGATCGCGGTTTCGGTCGCGGCCACGGCGGCCAGTTCATCGGGCGATGCTGCGTGGTAGGCGTGACCGGCGTGACTCAAAATGCCCCTGAACGTGAGGCCCGGCAGTGCCGCGATACGGGCGATGCACTCGACCAAATCGGGAGTGGCTGGGTCCATCCCACACCGGTGAAAGCCGACGTCAATCTTTACCAGCACGTTGAGCTGCTTGCCTGCGCGCTCCATCGCTGATGACCAATCCCGGGCGACGTCCTCGTCGTCAACGATGATCGACAGCGCCACCCGGTCCATGAGCGCGATGGCCCGGTCGGCGTTGGAGGGGTTGACCGGATACGGGAGCCGAATGTCGGTAATGCCGTGATCAGCGAACACCTCGGCCTCGCCCAATTTGGCGCAACAGATGCCCACCGCGCCTGCTTCCAGCTGCATCCGCGCGATGACAGGGCTCTTGTGGGTCTTTGAGTGCGGCCGGAGCCGGACCCCGGCATGGGTGGCCAGCGCCTGCATCCGCAGGATGTTGGCCTTGAGACGCGACGCGGAAACGACTGGATAGGGTGTGCGGGGAGTCATTGGTGTGCTCATTATGTCCTTGGAGCCGTCGGGCTTCAGCCCGACGGACGCCAGCCGGGCTAAAGCCCAGCTGCTCCGAAGACGAGGCCGGCTGCTACAATTTGGGTTTGGGGGTAATGGGAATGCGACAGTTTGTGGGACGACGAGTGATGAGCGGGGCACTCGCGGCCGCCTTGGCGGTGACGCTGGTGCAGGTGGCGGGCGCGCAGCAGAAGTTTGAACCGCGGTCCGGCCAGGCCGGCAAGGACGTGGTCTGGGTGCCGACGCCCCAGGAGACCGTTGAGCTCATGCTCAACATGGCCAAGCTCACCAAAGAAGACTTTCACATGGACCTCGGGTCCGGTGACGGCCGCACGGTCATCACGGCCGCCAAACGTGGTGCGCGCGCACTCGGCATCGAATACAACCCGGACATGGTGGCGTTGTCGATCGAAAACGCCAAGGCCGCCGGCGTGACCGACCGCGTCGAGTTCATCCAGGCCGACCTCTTCAAGACCGACTTCTCGAAGGCCAACGTGCTCACGTTGTTCCTGCTGCCCGACATCAACCTCCGCATCCGGCCGCAAATTCTCGACATGCGTCCCGGCACACGCGTCGTCTCCAACACCTTCATGATGGGATCGGGAGACGATGAGTGGGTGCCCGACGAGACGCGCCGTGTGACCGAGGACTGCGTATCCTGGTGCACCGCGCACCTGTGGATCGTGCCCGCCAAGGTGAACGGGAAGTGGACGATGGGTGGGGCGGCGCTGACGCTGAACCAGAATTTCCAGGCCGTCACCGGCACGATGGGCGCGGCGGCGATTTCCGAAGGCAAGCTCAACGGAACTTCGATCACCTTCATCGCCGACGGCACGACCTACTCGGGCACGGTCTCCGCCGACGGCAAGACGATCAAGGGTTCGAACTGGTCAGCGACCAGGTAGCGACGAGGACGTCGGGTGCCTTTTTTGGCTCTAAGCGATAGCAAAAAAAGGCACCCGACGTCTTAGACAATCGTCAGATCACTCCAAGCGTTCTTCCCACGGTATACCCCGGGAAGACCTGGCTGGTGTCCGTGGCCCCGAGGTGGCCGCGCAGGGCTTGCGAGAAGACGTCGCGGAAGTCGGTCGTGATCGCCAGGTCGCGGCCTTCGTACCGCTGCTCACGTTCGAGCCCGGGCCACGTGCCGTAGATCTTGCCGCCTTTCACGTTTCCGCCCAGCAGCAACATCGCATTGCCGTGACCGTGGTCGGTGCCGCGCGCGCCGTTTTCCGCCACCGTCCGCCCAAACTCCGACATCGTCAACACCACCACATCTGTCTCTTATACACATCTCCGAGCCCACGAGACTAAGGCGAATCTCGTATGCCGTCTTCTGCTTGAA
>ENA-ORBV01009382-ORBV01009382.1-microbial-mat-metagenome-genome-assembly--contig:-NODE-9382-length-16087-cov-7.446971_pt1 | contig 16087 bp, 12 predicted proteins | sample MGYA00237777_ERZ505514 | MGnify/ENA primary metagenome ERZ505514 (study PRJEB26160, sample SAMN06269048) | microbial mat metagenome | isolation source: Oligotrophic lake microbial mat | place... | reverse complement strand
CTCAATAATTCGTTCATTCAAGAGTTCAAAATTATTATTGTATTGTTTTAACAGAATAAAAGCATCTACAATTGCAATACTTGTTTTTATGGCAGTGTCACTTTTTAAAACAGCCGAAAGCATTGTTATTCCATGCTCTGTAAAAGCATAAGGCAATTTTCTCATTCCCATTTTTTCACGATTGGATATCACAATTTGTGACATCCAATTTTGAAGTTCAACTTTGGTAAATTGAAACATATATCTTTCAGGGAACCTTTTGATATTTCTTTTTACCGCTTGAACCAATACTCTTGTCTCAACACCATAAAGTCCAGCCAAATGAAAGTCAAGCATCACACGATGTCCGCGCACTTCAAATATTTTCTTCTGAATGATTTGTAGTTCCATTTTAACTATTTTTTTGATATCCCAATTGGGGATATCAAAACTTTACGCTCCTTGCAATTGATTTACACTATAATAATGTTTAACGTCTTTAATTTTTTCCGGATGATTGATATATTCTTCGAACTCCGCACGGAAGTGGCGAATAGCGCTTGCCACAGGCCATGCAGCTGCATCACCTAATGGACAAATTGTATTCCCTTCAATTTTTCTTTGAATGTCCCAAAGCAAATCTATATCCGTTGGTTTTCCGTGACCTTCAATAATTCTGTGAAGAATTTTTTCCATCCAACCAGTTCCTTCACGACAAGGAGAACATTGTCCGCAACTTTCGTGATGATAAAAACGAGCAAATGTGTAAAGGTTTTTTACGATACTGGTTGTTTCATCATATACAATGAATCCACCAGAACCAAGCATAGAGCCTGATACAAAACCTCCCTCACTTAATGATTCGTATGACATCAAACGAGGTTCACCTTTATCTGTTTTTAAGATTAAATCGGCTGGTAAAATGGGAACAGAAGAACCTCCTGCAACAACTGCTTTTAGTTTATTCCCGTTGATAATTCCACCGCAATATTCATCTGAATAAATAAATTCTTCAACCGGTAATCCCAATTCAATTTCGTAAACACCCGGTTTATTAATATGTCCGGATGCAGAAATTAATTTTGTTCCTGTGCTTCTTCCGATTCCAATTTTTGCATACTCGTCTCCACCCATCATGATGATCGGACAAACAGCAGCAATTGTTTCAACGTTATTTACAACAGTGGGACAACCCCACACACCAGCGATTGCCGGGAATGGTGGTTTGATACGCGGGTTTCCGCGTTTTCCTTCTAGTGATTCTAACAATGCTGTTTCTTCACCGCAGATGTATGCCCCTCCACCAACTTGCACGTAGCAATCGTGAGAAAAATCTGATCCTAAAATATTTTTTCCTAATAATCCTGCAGCGTATGCTTCATCAAGCGCTTTCTCTAAAATCCTTGCAACATAAAAATATTCTCCGCGGATATAGATGTAAGACGTTTTTGCGCCTAATGCATAAGATGATGTAATCATTCCTTCGATCAATAAATGAGGAATAACTTCCATTAAGTAACGGTCTTTAAATGTTCCCGGCTCCGATTCATCAGCATTACAAACCAAGTAGCGCTCAACACCTTCGGGTCGTGCAAGGAAACTCCATTTCATTCCTGTTGGGAAACCTGCACCACCACGACCTCTCAGTCCTGATTTTTTTACCTCTTCTAACACTTCAGGAGGAGTCATTGTTTTCAATGCTTTTTCTACTGATGCATACCCGCCATGTTGGCGATACACGTCAAGTGTTGCGATTCCTGGAACTTTATCGTTATGTATTAATAATTTTTTTCCCATAGACCTCACCCCCATCCCCTCTCCGAAGGAGAGGGGGGAGGATTTCGTTTTAGTTTATGTTTTTTGTTTTAATCAAAATATTTTTACAACCTCACCCCAGCCCTCTCCTTGAACAAGGAGAGGGGGATGATTTCGTTTTATAATGTGTTTTTATAGTCTAAATCCGTGTAACTTCTTTGTTTTCCAGCAGCACGATATTCTTCTAATAAATTATCTACTTTTTCGAAAGTTAAATTTTCGTGGTATGATGCTCCGCATTGCAATAGTGGTGCTGTTCCGCAACTTCCTAAACATTCAACCGTTTTGATAGTAAACATTCCGTCCTTTGTTGTTTCCCCTTCTTTTATTCCTAATTTTTTCTCCAAGTGTTTTACAATGTCTTCCGCTCCACGTGTCCAGCAAGAAGAGGTGCGACACACTTCCAACAAACATTTTCCAACTGGTTTTAAATTATACATCGAATAAAAAGATGCTACTTCATACACTTCAATTGGTTTAATATTTAAGATGGCAGCAACGTAATCCATTGTTTCCGGGCTTAACCATCCGCCAAATTCTGCCTGAGCAATGTGCAAAATCGGAAGTAATGCCGACTTGTGTTTGCCTTCAGGATAACGCTTAATCATCTTGTGAACAAGAGCAAGTGTTTCTTCGTTAAATTTTATTTCTTGTGCCATCTTACAACCTCACCCCCAGCCCCTCTCCGAAGGAGAGGGGAGAGGCTTCGATTTTATATTTTTAGTTTACTTGTTTCATTTTCTTGCCAAAACCCTATGCATCTAGTTCTCCTGCAATTACATTCATGCTGCTCATTGTTAAAATTGCATCTGATAAGAATCCGCCTTTAATCATTTCCGCGTATGCTTGATAATAAATAAAACACGGTCTGCGCATGTGCAAACGGTATGGTGTTCTTCCGCCATCGCTAATTAAGTAATAGCCAACTTCTCCGTTACCGCCTTCAACTGCATGGTATACTTCGCCTTTCGGAATTTCTGTTTCGCCCATCACAATTTTAAAGTGATAGATTAAAGCTTCCATGTTGTTATAAACTTCTTCTTTTGGAGGAAGGAAAAATTCAGGAACATCGGCATGAAAAATTCCTTCTGGCTCTTTTTTAATTTTTGCAATTGCCTGGTGAATAATTTTTACGCTCTCCCACATTTCTTGTTGACGCACCATAAAACGATCGTAAGTGTCGCCTTGTGTTCCCACAGGAATAATAAAATCGAATTCTTCGTATGAGCAATATGGATTCATTACACGCACATCGTAATCAACACCTGCTGCACGCAAATTCGGACCAGAGAAACTATAGTTCAACGCACGCTCTGCTGATATTGGTCCGCAGTTAATGGTACGATCCATAAAAATTCTATTTCTCATTAAAAGATTTTCAAATTCTTTTAATGCAGGAGGGAAATCAATTAAAAATTTATCTAACAAGTCCCAAGCTTTAGGAGTAAAGTCTCTTTCCAATCCACCAATGCGACCAATATTCGTAGTTAAGCGAGCTCCACACAATTCTTCATAAATATCATAAATACGTTCACGCATTTGGAAGATATATAAGAAACCTGTCATTGCACCTGTATCCACACCAATAACACTATTACAAATTACGTGATCGGAAATACGCGCCAATTCCATAATGATTACACGCATGTATTGAACGCGTTTCGGAATTTCTACTCCTAATAATTTTTCAACGGTCATGTGCCATCCCATATTGTTAATTGGCGATGAACAATAATTTAAACGATCGGTGATTGGAGTAATTTGATAATATGGTCTGCGTTCTGCTAATTTTTCGAATGCACGGTGAATATATCCAACAGTGGATTCAGAATCCATAATTATTTCGCCATCCATTTTTAACACGTTCTGAAAGATACCGTGTGTAGCGGGATGTGTAGGACCAAGGTTAAGAGTAGAGTATTCAGCCTCTCCCTGGCCCTCTCCCAAGGAGAGGGAGTGGTTACTCGTTTTTACTTTTTCAATTTTATTTTTTGTACTCATTTTATAAGTCTTCTTTTTACGCACAGCCTCCTTCCCTTTGGGAAGGTCGGGATGGGCTTTTATCGGCCAAACATTTTATCATCTTTATCTTCACGCGTTCCATCTTCCAATGCATATTCTTTTCTCATTGGGAAATAACCCAAGTCATCCATATTTAAAATGCGTTTCAAGTTTGGATGTCCTCTGAAAATAATTCCGTAGAAATCATACTCTTGTCGCTCCATCCAATTAGCAGCAGAAAACACAGGTGTGATAGAAGGAACATTCACATCGCTGTTGCTAAAAAATATTTTTATTCTGATTTTATAATTTTTTTGAAGGTTGTGCAATTGGTACATCACAGCAAATTCTTGTCCTTGATTTTCGGGATAATGAATGGTTGCCATGGTAGTTAAATATTGAAAAGCAAGTTCTTCATCTTTGTAAAGAAAGTCGACTACCTCACAAATGATATCACGTTTTACAACAAATTCAGGATAATCCACATTCATTGTAGAAGAAATAAATCCGTCTCCGAATTGTGCTTTTAGTTTGCTTTCAACTGCTGTTAATAATGCTTCCATAGACCTCACCCCTAGCCCCTCTCCGAAGGAGAGGGGGAGGATTTCGTTTTAGTTATATGCTTTTTTTTCTAATCTCAATTTGTAATTCTTTTTTTCTACCATCTGCTCCTTCCCTTTGGGAAGGGCGGGATGGGCTTTTATTCCATTCCGTAACTATTCAACAATGCTTTGTATTCAGGAGAATCTCTTCTTCTGATTGATTCTGATTCCACTAGTTTTTGAATCTGTAAAATACCGTCCAATACTTGCTCAGGACGTGGAGGACAACCAGGAATGTAAACATCTACTGGAATAACCCTGTCGATTCCTTGAAGAACACTGTATGTATCAAAAATTCCACCGCTAGAAGCACAGGCGCCCATTGATAAAACCCATTTAGGTTCTGCCATTTGTTCGTAGACTTGTTTTAATACCGGAGCCATTTTTTTAGAGATGGTTCCCATTACCATTAATAAATCAGCTTGACGAGGAGAGAAGCTTAAACGCTCCGCTCCGAAACGACCTAAATCGTAAGTAGATGCCATGGTTGCCATAAACTCGATTCCACAACAAGATGTTGCAAAAGGCAAAGGCCACAATGAATTTGCGCGAGCCATCCCAACTACCTTATCAATGCGTGTAGCAAAAAAACCTGGACCTTCAATTCCGGCAGGAGCATCCGCATCTAAATTTACTTTTGATTTTTCTTTTGTACTCATTTGATATCTTTCTATTTCTCGCAGAGAGAAAAATCTAATTAAATTTAATTACCATTCCCGGTGTCTTAACTTCTTTGCCATCCTTATTTAAAATCACAGCTTCCAAAAAAATTGTATTTCCAGGAGTTGCTGCGCTGTGCGTTTTTTCTATTGCTGTTACTGTTTCACGACTAAATACATTTCCTGTGTTTGAGTAATCTGAATAAACAGAGTCCTTTCCATTAACATTCAATATAGCAACATTAAATGATTTTACCGTTACGTTTTTATCAGCAGTAGTTAATTCTTTTTTAGATTTCAAATATTCATCCCAAGTCATTGAAATTTTGCTTCCTGATTTCCCTGCAAAGGTGAACATTGGTTCTGGTTTTGCTTTTTGAGCAAATGCTCCCACTGTTATTGAGAGCAATAGTATGGTTAAGAATTTTTTCATCTTTTTTTATTTTTACACCCTTCAACTACGCTCAGGGTGACATTAATAAATACTAATTTAAAATTAAAGTAATTACCATTCCTGGAACTTCCTTTGCTGATTTCCCACTTTGAACCAGTTGCACTCCACTTATCAACAATTTATCTCCTAATTTTTTATCTGTATGCAATTGTTCTATCGCTGTCATTGCGCCCTTTCCAAACTGATTAGTTTTTGAAGGATATTCATCAAACAAAAAATCTTTTTTCACAACTCTCTTAACTGTAAGAACAAATGAACTAACAGAAGTATTTTTATCTAGAGGCGTTAATTCTTTTTTACATGCATAAAATTCCTCCCAAGTCATAGTGCAGTCGCCTGTTTTTCCACCAAATGAAAAAGCTGGTTTCGCACCTTGTACAAAAGACAAGGATGTTGCAACTAAAACAATGAACGCTATTCTAATTATAATTCTCATATCAATCCCCCTAACCCCCTTTTCAAAGGGGGAATTAATTACTCCCACTTTAATGCTCCCTTTTTCAAGATGTAATAAAACCCAACCAATAAAAAGCCCACAAACGTTAACATCTCCACAAATCCAACCAATCCTAATTCTTTAAAATTTACTGCCCATGGATACATGAAGATCACCTCCACATCAAACAATACAAACAAAATTGCGACTAGAAAATATTTGATGGAAAAAGGTAAACGTGCATTCCCCTGAACTTCTATTCCACACTCAAATGTTTCAGATTTAATTTTTGATTTCTTTTTTGGTCCAAGCTGATGCGTAAGAAAAAGCATAAATAAAACGAAGCCGAGAGCAACAATAAACATTAGTGCGATAGGAACAAAATCAGCGGGAGTACTTTGGACTGCTAACAACATAGAATCAAGTTTTTCTTTTCGACCTCAATTTTAGGTATTTCTTTTGAAATAACCCAAATTTTGCTCACAAATTTACTGTTTTAATAGAGAGCCGAATGCAGTATTTTGGTTATTTAGACCGAATCCCGTTTGTGGACGATGATTTGTGCTTAAAGACTGGTTTTCTATTGCTTTGGGTGGGCTAAATCAATAATGAAACTTACAGGAAATAACAATAATAGCTTCTGGCGTAACCTGATAAACTAATCGGTGCTCTTTGTTAATTCTGCGACTCCAACATCCTTTTAATTGGTGCTTTAATGGCTCAGGCTTGCCAATACCATTAAATGGACTCGTTTGAGTGGCTTGTAAAAGGTCAATGATTTTGTTATAGATTTTTTTGTCCGCTTTTTCCCAACCGTTAAATTGAACTTGTGCGGTAGTCGTAAATAAAAACTTCCTCATTTCAACTTCGCAAGCTTTATTTCTTTTACGTTTCCTACTTTGGCTTCTGCCATTGACTTTTCTAGAGATTTAATATTTGCTTCAGTACTTAAAAGATACGATGTTTCGTCTTCGTCACCAGCTGGGTGAATAAGAATTTCAAGCTCTTTGTCATTTTTAAAAAGCTTTTTAATTGTTTTTAAAAAATCTGCGTTGAGTTCCGATACTTTTATGCGAAATACTGTTTCCATTAATGGGTTTGTTTGAATAATACAAAGATATAAATAAAAAACCGCTCTTGAAATTTATCAAGAGCGGTTTTTTAGATTGTGGAGTTAGGTCAGTAAGTAAGCACAAGTTGCAATCCACTGGGCAAAACAGAAATTACCGGTTGCGCTCCCTCACTTGTGAAATAAGAATAGTATGTATACTTCATAATGTTGGAGTTTAACCTAATAGAAAGTTTATTGAAACATATTTCGGCCATCATGCTAATCCCTCTATATGGAAGCCTATTAAATGTATAGTCGTAACCAACTCCATATGCAAAACCTATTTTTTTACTTGCATCATCACTCGCATTTTTACCATATCTTATAGTAATATATTCAGGAAAGTCAATTATAAAGCTTCCATCTAACCCTTCTAATTTGGGTGTGAACAAATATCCAATTCCAATATTAAAAGACCCGCCAACAGACAAATCGCTATTGAATTTATAGAAAATTGGATTGAATTTCCACCTATAAAAAAGCCTCGCTAGAATCTAGCGAGGCTTCAAAATTTATTTTATTTCTTAATACACAATGATCTTTTTCACTACATCTTGTTTGTCGTTTGTTAATGTAATTGTGTAGACGCCTTTACCGTATTCCACAACGCTAAATGGTTTTCTATATGCACCTGAGTAGTTTTTTAATTCTTCTTTATAAATCAACTGACCTAAGGCGTTTGTTAATTCCAATGTATAGGTTCCTTTATCTAAAACATTGAATGAAACATTAAAGTTTCCATCATTTGGATTTGGATAGATGCTCAAAAAATAAGGGTTGCTGACATCTTCAATTCCAACATTAGAAATAACTTCCGGAGCCGATTCGGCAGATGAACAAGAACCTGTTGTTACAACTACTGTATACGTTCCGTTTACAGTGAATGTATAGTTCTGGTTGGTTTCACCCGCAATTAATACTCCATTTAAATACCATTGATTTCCGGTAGCAGAACTGGATGTTAATGTTGTTCCGGATACAGAAATTGTTGGTGTTGCAGGAGTTGGATTTACAACCATTGTGATTCCTGTGCTAGTTCCTGTTAAAGGACTAGCACATGTTGCATTGGATGTAACGATACATGTTACCACGTCTCCGTTTGCAAGTGCTGAGGTTGAATATGTTGTTCCTCCTGTTCCAACATTGCTTCCATTTACTTGCCACTGATAGGTTGGTGTTGTTCCACCGTTTGTTGGTGTTGCAGTAAACATTACTGAATCACCTGAACAAATTGCACCACTTGGAATTGCAGCAACACTTACAGCAGGGGTAACCATTGGATTTACAGTCATTGTTATTCCACTTGATGTTGCAGTTGCTGTTGATGGACATATTGCATTGGATGTCATAATACAAGTTACAATATCTCCATTTACAAGAGTTGTACTTGTATAAGTTGTTCCACCTGTTCCAACATTACTTCCATTCACTTGCCATTGATAGGTTGGAGTTGTTCCACCGTTTGTTGGACTTGCCGTAAATGCTACGGATGTTCCAACACAAATTGCTCCTGACGGACTTGCAGCGACACTTACAGAAGGAACGACAACAGGGTTAACTGTCATTGTAATTGCGTTGGATGTTGCTGAAGTTGGACTAGCGCAAGTGGAGCTAGATGTTAAAATACATGTTACAATTTGTCCGTTTGTTAAAGTACTACTTGTATAAGTTGTTCCACCTGTTCCAACGTTGCTTCCGTTCACTTGCCATTGATAAGTTGGTGTAGTTCCACCTCCACCTGAACTAGCAGTAAATGTTACAGATGTTCCTGCGCAAATTGCTCCTGAAGGACTAGCAACTATAGCATTTGTTGGTACAACACTAGAACTAACGGCAACTATTGTTGTTCCGGCAACACTTGTACAACCTGCAACGGTAACTGTTACACTGTATGTTCCAGCCATAACTGCTGTAGCAGAAGGACGAGAAGGATCTTCCAAAGTAGATGTAAATGCACTTGGTCCCGTCCAGCTATATGTTGCACCAGCAACAGTGTTAGACGTTAACAAAATTGTTGAGCCCAAACATACGGGAGAATTGCTTCCTGCTGTTGGTGATGCAGGAATTGGATTTACCACAATGGTAACTGTTCCTGCTAAACTTGTACAACCACCAACTGTTACGGTTAATGAATATGTTCCACCCATTGCAGTTGTAACACTTGTTAATGCTGGAGGATTACGAACTCCTGCTGCATAACTATTTGGTCCGGTCCAACTATAAGTTGCACCTGTTACTGTTGGCGTTGTTAAAGTAATGGTTCCACCAGCACAAATTGCGGCAGGGGCTGTACTTCCATTAGCACTAGGAACGGGAGTTGCGGGCAAGGCGTTTACAACAACCGTTGTTGTTGCCATTGCACTTGTGCAACCTCCTACGGTTACCGTCAAGCTATATGTTCCTGCCATTGCAAGTGTTGCAGATGGGCGCGTTGGGTCTTCTAAAGAAGAAGTAAATGCTGCAGGTCCTGTCCAAGAATAAGTTGCACCGGCAATTGTATTTGATGTTAAACTGATTGTTGAGCCAACACAATCAGGAGAACTACTTCCAACGGTTGGTGTTGCAGGAGCCGTGTTTACAACAACGGTTGTTGTTGCTACTGCACTTGTACAACCACCAACGGTTACCGTTAAACTATATGTTCCTGCCATACCTGCTGTAGCGGATGGACGAGTTGGGTCTTCTAAAGCAGAAGTAAATGCACTCGGGCCGGTCCAGCTGTATGTTGCTCCGGCAACAGTGTTTGATGTCAATAAAATTGTTGAACCAACACAAACCGGAGAATTACTTCCTGCGGTTGGAGTTGCAGGGGCTGCGTTTACAACAACTGTTGTTGTTGCTATTGCACTTGTACAACCACCAACGGTTACTGTTAAGCTATACGTTCCTGCCATAACTGCTGTAGCGGATGGACGAGTTGGATCTTCCAAAGCTGAAGTAAACGCACCTGGACCGGTCCAGCTATAAGTTGCTCCAGCAACGGTGTTTGATGTCAATAAAATTGTAGAACCAGCACACACAGGAGAATTGCTTCCAGCTGTTGGGGTTGCTGGAGCGGTGTTTACAACAACCGTTGTAGTTGCTATTGCACTTGTACAGCCACCAACGGTTACTGTTAAACTATACGTTCCTGACATACCTGCTGTGGCGGATGGACGAGTTGGATCTTCCAAAGCAGAAGTAAACGCACTCGGTCCTGTCCAGCTGTATGTTGCTCCCGCAACGGTATTCGATGTCAATAAAATTGTTGAACCAACACAAACCGGAGAGTTGCTTCCAGCTGTTGGGGTTGCTGGCGCTGTGTTTACAACAACCGTTGTTGTTGCGATTGCGCTTGTACAGCCACCAACGGTTACTGTTAAACTATACGTTCCCGCCATACCAGCTGTAGCAGATGGACGTGTTGGATCTTCCAAAGCAGAAGTAAATGCACTCGGGCCGGTCCAGCTATATGTTGCCCCGGCAACGGTGTTTGATGTCAATAATATAGTTGACCCAACACAAACCGGAGAGTTACTTCCTGCAGTTGGAGTTGATGGTAAGGCGTTTACCACAACAGATGTTGTTGCAACTAAACTTGTACATCCACCAACGGTAACCGTTAAACTATAGGTTCCTGCCATTGCAAGAGTAGCTGCCGGACGAGTTGGATCTTCTAAAGCAGAAGTAAAAGCACTTGGACCGGTCCAGCTATAAGTTGCACCCGCAACAGTGTTTGATGTTAAATTGATGGTTGCGCCAACACAAACCGGAGAGTTGCTTCCTGCTGTAGGAGTTGACGGGATTGCATTCACTGTCATTGTAATTGCATTGGATGTTGCCGGGCTTCCTATTACTCCACCAAGACTTGAAGTCATAATACAAGTAACAATATTCCCGTTTGCCAAAGTTGTTGAAGTAAATGTTGATGAAGTTGCACCACCCACGTTCACTCCATTGATTTGCCATTGGTATGTTGGAGTTGCACCGCCATTTGTAGGAGTTGCTGTAAATGTTGCAGAAGCTCCGGCACACATTGGATTTGTTCCTGTGGTTTGAGCAATTACAACACTTGCAACAGGAGCTCCTGTTCCAGTTATATTTATATTGTCGAGGTACATCATTTGTCCCCAACCTGATCTGTTTTGGAATTTCACCATTACGTTTGCCATACCAGCATATGGAGTCATGCTTACTGTTTCTGTTCTCCATTGTGCTGCAGTAGGAACAAACACGGTTGTGGCATTATCAGGAGCTGTTTGAAGTCCTGTAAATCCGCCTCTATTATACACTGCTGTCCATGTAGTACCACAATCAGTACTCACAAAAACTCTTAATGAATCTGTGTATACAGCGCTGTATCTGCAATAGGCAACATCAAACGTCATTGTTGCCGTAGAAACTCCAGTAAAATTATATTTCGGAGTTACCATTTCATCAATATATCCAGCAGTGGATGTTGCAGGAGTTAAATTGTCCATTGCAGCACATTGTGTACTTGTTCCAAATCCGCCACAGGCAGTAGTTTGCGCCCAGGTAAAATCAGCATCCGGATTTATCAATTGCCAGCCCGGAGGAATAAATGTTGCCTGAAATCCTTCGACCAGAGGCAATGCGATTGGAGAAGAAACGGTTATATAAGCCGTTTTTGTTTCCGTATCACTTCCGTTTGCGTTAGTAGAAATCAACGTAACAGTATATGTTCCTGCTGTGTTATAACAAATGTTTGTAGGGTTTTGAGTTGTGGATGTTCCAGGAGTTCCCCCAGTGAATGTCCAGGCCCATGAAGTTGGTGTTCCCGTTGATAAATCTGTAAAGTTGATACAATCACCCACACAAATATTTGTTCTGTTGGCTGTAAAATCCGCTACAGGAGGAGATGTTCCCGGTGATGCTAAATCCGATTGCCAAATACTACGACCATAAGTTGCGGCTCTAAGTTTTGCAGCTGTGTATTGAATTTCTAATTCTCTTACAGACACATTTGGTAAGCCTGTATTGTAAGCAGCCCAAGAACCAGCTGTATTGTCGCGATAATAAACGCCAACATCCGTTCCAACATAAAGCGGATCGTTTATTGAACTTCCTTGATAAACTATACAGTTTGCTGGCAAATTTGGTAAGCCTGTTGTATAATTACTCCATGTTACTCCTGCATCGGCTGAATACCAAACTTTGTTTGCAGCAGAATATCCTGAGAAAGTAACCCACACTCTGTTTGCATTTAATGGATCAACAGCAATGTATGTAATGGCTGCAGAAGCTGTAGGAAGTCCTGCTGTTCTATCAACAAAAGCCGCACCAGTAGTACAAACGTAAAATCTATTTATTTTTGCTGCATAAATATAATTGATATTTGAAGCTGCATTTGCGAGTGCAATTACATTTCCTGTTCCACCAGAAATTGTTCCCACCTGCGCCCATGTTGCTCCGCTATTGGTACTTCTGAAAACTTGAGCTTTACCAACAAATAAAGTGGCTGCATTACTTGGTGCTTCTATGTATGGAGTTACCCAATCGCCATCTGCATCTACACCTGTTCCACCACTTGCAACAATTCCTGTTGTATAATTTCCTCCAGTTGTGGTTTTTCTAATGTCACCATAATACAACTCTCCGTATTGAACATTCGCATTCGACCAATCAATAATACACTCCATACCATCTCCACCTAAAGGTCTATTCCAACTTGTTCCACCATTCCATCTTGCTGTTCCGTTATCTTGCCATCCTGTATTTAATAAGTTTGCGTTAGTTGCGGACAATCCTATTCTGTATGCTTGAGATATTTGTAAGCCGTTACTTAAATCAGACCAAGCTGTTCCACTAGTTGTTGTTCTGAAAAGACCACCATCACAACCTGCAAAAATAGTAGTTCCACTGCCTGGTAAATATTCAATCGCGTGTATATCGGCATGCACATATGGTGCTCCAGAGCCTGTCCACTCAGCATTTAATGTCCAACCTGTTCCACCATTTGTAGAGCGCCAAATATTAATTCCCCCCACCATCACCTGGTCAGCGTTTAAAGGAGAAACAGCAAGCGCTAAATCATACCATCCTTGTCCACCAGCACTAGCACCTGTTCCTGAGTACCCTAAAATGTTAGGTGAAGTTGAGCGGGTTGTGAAAGTTGCACCATTATCAGTTGAGCGATACAACCCTTGATATCCGTAAGCAGTATTTGCTGCTAACACATAAACATAACCTGTATTTGCAGCTGTTACTGCAACTGATAAACGTGAAACAGATGCTGCTGCTGGCAAACCTGTAGAGGTTGTTGCGAAAGTTGTTCCGGCATTTGTTGATCTATAAAATAGTGTTGTAGAAGTTGCATAAACGGTAGTTGTATCACCAGGACGAAATTCAATGTCTTTCATGTTTGCAACAGCCGAAGCAATTTGTGTCCAAGCAACACCCGCATTACGCGAACGATAAACGCCATTGCTAGTTGCAGCAAAAATTGTGTTCGGATTTTGTGGGTTGATTAATAATCGACTGATTGTTCTTCCTTGTGTAATCAACCATGTTAAGCCTGTAGGGTTCCATGTCGTTCCGCCATCTGTTGTTTTTAAAACACCAATAGAATAAGTATCCTGTGCCTCTCCATCACCGGTAGCAAGGTATTGAATCAATGGGTTTGTAGGATGAATCGCCAAATCGGTTGTTCCGATAACCGCTAAGTTGTCTGTTTGTGTTGCCCAAGTTGTTCCGCTGTTTGTGCTTTTCCAAAGTCCTCCACCAGGAGAACCAACATAAATTGTTGTAGAAGCTAATGGATCAAATCTCACAAAATTAAGACGGCCAGCGCCTCCACCACCAGAAGGGATAGAGGTTGTTGGACCAATGATGGTCCAGTTTGCAGCCATTGTTGTAGGTGTACCTCCTGGGCCGCCAGCTCTTGTTCCACTAGCCGCTCCTCCTGCATAAAAATTATCTAAATATTCGTTCCAGGCAGCCGTCATTACAGAGCGATCTCCGGAAGGGTACAACCGAGGAGTCATGTAGTTCTCCCAACGTTTGTAGGCTTTCCAGCCACCCGACATTTTCCCTTTTTGCAATTCCAAAGGAACAGTTGTTGGAACGGCTCCCCCTTTTATAGGAATAGTAGATTTGGGAGTAGTGCTTGGGAGTTTTGCCCTAGAAGCTTCTTTTAGTTTTTCGGCTTCTCTAAACTTGGGTTCAGTATCTTTATAATAATCGTTAAATGTTTTTTGAACATCATAAAAATTGACGTTCGGATCTTGCATTTTTTCAACCCACGTTTGGGAATAGGTTGTTTTTACGGCACTTGTAAGCGCAACGATAAAAGAAAAAAGTATTAATTTTTTCATTGTTAGGGGTTTAGAGAGATTTAATTGTAACGAACATAGTCCATAGTTTTCAAATAAACAAGCATTTCAACTTGTTTTAGATAAATGCCCTCTTTGGGGAGGTTAACTTATTTCGATTTAAATCAAACATAGAATCGAAATTATCTTTTTACAAACCAAAATTGAAACATTCTTTGCAGTTGAAACATAAAAATTATTATCAAAACGTCTTTAAATAAAGCCTTACAGCTAAAATGGAATTACTTTGCGAATCTCTTTTTTACCAAATTCTAAAACTACTTTAACAATCGGATGTTGATTACTTTATACCAAGCAGATAAAATAGCCGTTTTTGTTTTATAGTTTTATGGCGAAACTAAACCGCTTTTCTAGAGTATAACCCGATAGGGTAATATTGAAAATGTATAGTTTGTCGAATATCAACCTATAAAATCGTTCTGTTTATGGTGAAAGAGAAAAAAATTTTCGTTCTTGATACTTCTGTTATTATCTACGACCACATGGCCGCTAAAAGTTTCAAAGAACATGATGTGGTCATTCCAATAACTGTTTTAGAAGAGCTCGACAACTTCAAGAAGGGCAACGACACCAAAAATTTCGCAGCACGAGAGTTCACTCGATATATTGATAAGATATCTAATGGCATCATTCTCCAAGATTGGATAAACATCAATGGCAAAGGCCATGGGATGATAAAAATTGAAATGCATCAGGATTCTAAAATCGATGCAGAAAAAGTTTTTGGTGAAAGAAAAGCCGATCATCGTATTTTAAACACAGCACTTTATCTTTCTGAAAAACATCCGGACAGAAAAGTGGTGATGGTTACGAAAGATATTAATCTTCGCATCAAAGCAAAATCGCTTGGATTGAATGCGGAAGATTATGAGACCGGAAAAATCAAAGATGTTAACGAACAACTTTATACTGGAAGAAGCGAAATTCAAAAAGTTTCTACCGAAGTCATCAACGAAATCTATGAAAAAGGATTTTGCGACCCTTCTGTTTTATTAAAAAAACAAAAGCCTACTTCCAATCATTTTTACGTTTTAAAAAATGGAACCAAATCGGTACTCGCTTCTTATAGTCCGAGTAAAGATACTTTAGAGCGCGTTAAAAAAGTAACTGCGTTTGGTGTGAATCCTCGTAATGCAGAACAAGCTTTTGCGTTGGATGCGATTATGAATCCGGAAATAAAACTGGTTTCGATTCAAGGTGTTGCAGGAACCGGAAAAACATTGTTATCATTGGCTGGAGCGCTAGAGCAACGCAGAACATTTCATCAAATTTATTTAGCACGACCAATTGTTCCTTTGAGTAATAAAGACATTGGATATTTACCTGGAGATATTAAATCGAAATTGAATCCATACATGGAACCATTGTGGGATAATTTGAAATTTATTAAAAATCAGTTTACTGAAAAAGATAAAGAGTACAAACAAATTACCGAAATGGTTGAACACGAAAAATTAGTTGTTTGTCCACTTGCCTATATTCGCGGAAGAAGTTTATCCGATGTGTTTTTTATTGTAGATGAAGCACAAAATTTGACTCCACACGAAGTGAAAACAATTATTTCGCGCGCGGGCGAAAACACAAAAATGATTTTCACTGGTGATATTCATCAAATTGATACCCCTTATTTGCTGTCTCTTATACACATCTCCGAGCCCACGAGACTAAGGCGAATCTCGTATGCCGTCTTCTGCTTGAA
>ENA-ORBV01009379-ORBV01009379.1-microbial-mat-metagenome-genome-assembly--contig:-NODE-9379-length-16089-cov-5.004434_pt1 | contig 16089 bp, 15 predicted proteins | sample MGYA00237777_ERZ505514 | MGnify/ENA primary metagenome ERZ505514 (study PRJEB26160, sample SAMN06269048) | microbial mat metagenome | isolation source: Oligotrophic lake microbial mat | place... | reverse complement strand
CATATATATATATATGGATCAATCAATGTACTAGTAGTAAGTCAAGAGCGTATCAGGGAGGACAAAATGACGACAAGTTCATGCGTGGGATGGTTGCAAATGTATTATGCTTCGTCTTTCAGCCTGCTTGGAGCGAGACTAGCTAGCTACTACTAGTAGCTACTGGGATGCGAATTCAAAACAAAGAGGCATTGCTCTGCAAAAGACCAACGACAGCGGCAACCACCCTGCTGCTACATTGCAAGGACATACAACAGCTTTTCTAATGCTAACCTTACCTTTTGAAAAGGTGAAACCAACAGACCTTTTTGTTTTTAGGGGGGATTTGGAACTGGGGTTTGGGCGAGCGGGATTGAGAGAAAAAGGATTCACACGACTGCACCGATTCCGAATGCAATCTGACTCATCTGCCTCGTTGAGAACAGAATGGATAGCCAATGCCGAAGGAAGGGGCTACGAACAGTCACGTCAATGTGCGCTGGTTTGCGAAATTCAGGCTCTCCCACTTTCACACTTTCTCTGTCTGACACCTCGCAATGATCTTCCTCTGGATCTATCTAGAGCATCACAGTGAGACATGGGGTTCGTGATCTCTGCATAACACGACTAGTACACTTTGGTACGAGCAAGGGACCACGCCACTCGTTTCTGGATGACGGAGGGTGAGTCATATCGAAGGAACGTTCTGGAAAGTGATGGATTCTAGAAGAGAAATCGATACAGAATGTATCGCCCGGTTTTGGGTAACGAGTTCCTAGTTACTACGAACATCATCGTCGTCGTCGTCATACCATCATCCCTGTCGTCAGAAATGCGTAAGCTCAAACCAAAACGAATCTGAATCAGTTTGAAATAAAAAGAACCCATCAAGTACCATCAGGAACCCATCAAAGATTTATCCATCAGTTTTCTCTCATAAATTGAAACTACTCGGCAAGATAAAGCAATTATCTCTCACACTCCTCCCCGTATATCCATCATGAAATTCTGTACCTCCCTTTTGGCACTCGGCGTCCTTGGAAGCGCCTCTGCTTTTGCCCCTTCCACCATGGCGCGAAAGGCGTCGGCTCTTGCCGCGAACAGCCTTCCTCCAGCCATGGAATGGAAGAGTTATTACACTAACTTTGATGATTCTCGTGTCGTAATGACCGAGGCTGATTCGGGCTTTGATCCATTGGAATTTGCTGTTACGGGAAGTATGTTTGCCATGCGCGAAGCCGAGATCAAGCACTGTCGTCTGGCCATGTAAGAAACAAGTAAAAACGCTGACGAGACGCTCTAATTGTGCCTTGCTCTGCTGTCATTTCTAACGCGTCTTCCTTTCTCTTCCACTGTAACTGAAGGCTTGCTGCCGGTAGCTGGCCCATTGCTGAACTCCTCGACAAGCCCTTGGCCAATTTGATTGGTCAGCAACCCTTGGTAGATGCCATGGACCGCAACCCCAGTGTTTTGAACGGAGGCTTAGACCAGGTCAGTCCCTTGTATTGGGCGACCATCTTGGTGGCTGCCGGGGCCATTGACTTGATTCAAATCAACAAGGCCAACACTGATCCCACCTACACTCCCGGTGATTTGGGATTCGATCCCTTGGGTCTCTATCCCAAGGATACCGCGGGCCGCAAAAAAATGATGGCCAAGGAATTGCGCAATGGACGGTTGGCCATGATTGCCATCGCCGCCTTTGCTGCTCAAGAATATGTGACAGGATCTGGCGTCGTGGACCAGACGCCCATGTTTTTCCAGCCTTTGGGAGGATTGTTGTAAATCGACCGGCGGCCCGGCAAGCTGGATATGACAAGATTCTTCGGCATGTGGTTCAAACAGTGAAAGCGATTGGAAGGAAAGGCAAACAGAAAGACGAAAAGTGTACAGGAGGCAACCAATTTACAAACCCAAGCCTCATTTTGTCGCAAACGCAGGCGACGTTACAGCAAACAAGCAAGAACAACGCACGAAGCGTCGCATGCATCATAAAATACTTTAGAAATCAACCCCAACATTTTGCCTGGACATTCACCTTAAGCTAGCTAGTCATTAGTCGCGGCCTCCCGGGGCAGCAATACCGACGGAGTGAGTCGGTTCAAACAGTTCACGAAAGCACACACGCAGCTATCATTTTTCGGCATTGATTTGCTGTAGGTACTTGGTACACTGCTACTTAACTAGCTAGCTAGCTAGCCGGTCTAGTACAGTAGTACTTCGTAGTGGTACGACGTACAGTACGTACAAAAGATTGAGATTTGTTCCTCTTTCGAATTCTGGCGATAACCAATTTTCCCTAACCCTATCCTTCCAATAGCGAACCCACGTAACCGAGTTCCGAGTGGCACACCCCAACATTCATGGTTCAAATATTTCACGGTATTGATGACGAGAACGATCATCAATTTGTCGGTTTGAATTCCCATCCACGGATGAAAAAGAAATGAGCGACGGGAACGAAAAAGTGAAGGCGACAAGCTCACAAATTCACAGCGAACCTCACCAAGGCACCATTACAAAGGAAAGGAGAGCATAGACTTAATAGTCAAGTTGATCAACAGCATATTGTTTTACAGTAGATATCATATAATACTTACAAAAGAAATCAGCATGGTACCGTCTGCTGCGCGCAGCAACAAGGGCCATGTAGCAATACTACGAAGAAAGACCAACCTGCCGATGGGTAGCATGGTCCTTGCCTTGATTTTTTTGGCGACGACGGCCAATACGTACTGTTCGGCCTTTGAATATGTCCTCCTCGATAATGACAATGACAGCAGCAGTAATGAGAACAAATACTCGGTTCGCTTGGTCGATGTGACTACCAATACATCCGACGTTTTTACCCTCTTTAGAAAGGCCAATGCGACTGTGCATGTCGATGGACTTGCTTGGCAAGCGAGCCCAGCGTATTCAAAAATGGCCAACCATGATGGCAATGGCGCACAACAAGCCCAAAAAATCCTCAACACTGCGCGTCTTGCTTACACAACCTATCTGGACCACACCATCATCGCTACTGGCTCTCATGATTTGTCTCCGCCAGGAACCTTGCCTCCTTCGAGTGTCATGGCGGGTTATTTGGAATTGGACCAGGCAGGCCGACACAATGTGACCGTCACGTTGCAAGTCGTATATTCCTACTATAATGATCAAGGCGATGACAAAGAATTGGAATTCCCAACCTCGGCGACCAACATCTCGGACTTTGATTTATACAGCACCAACTACGAAGACAACAACGATATTTCTTCGGTCGTTTCCTCCTTATTAATATCCTTGGAAGACTATTCTACTCCCATGATTACCACGACACGACATTACGAATCCTTTCAGGGCTGGGTCACCATTTTGCCCGTCTTTTTCACCATTTTCATGGGGTGGTTGACCGGCAATGTGGAAATTTCCATTAGTACCACCAATTTGATTTCCGTTTGTGTCTCGCATGGAAGTTTCTTTCGCGGGACCGAATATTTGGTACAAGGCTGTATTTTGGGTGCCTTGGCCAACGTCTTTAATGGGACGGTCATGTTGTTGGTCTTCTTTATAAGCGGAATCATGAGTTTGGTGCGTGTCACGGGTGGATCCAAAGGCTTTGTCAAATTGATGGCCTATTACATTCGATCGACCAGAGTCGTCCAATGTCTCTTTTTTGCCGTCAGTGCGGCGTACTTTTGGGATGATGTCCTGAGCATTTTGCTCATGGGCTTTCTGTTCCGGCCTCTTTTGGACATGGCACATACCTCCAAGCCAGTCGCCGCCATGATTTTGGATGCCACGGCGGGTCCCATTGCCAGTATTGTGGTTCTGTCGACGTGGTTGTCCTGGGAAATCCCATTGTTGCAACAAGAACTTGACCGACTAGAAGGATTGTCCGGAGGGGGTGATGATGCACCCATCCTGTCCATGACACCACTGGAAGTGCTACGAGAATCGCTTCCCTATGCCTTTTATCCCATCTTCTTGCTCATCCTCATGCCACTGTTGTTGTGGTCGCAACGACACATGGGACAAATGCTCATGTACGAACGTCTTACACAAGTCTATCAAGCAAAAGATGGAGGCGCTCGGAATACCCAAGGTCCAACGCAAGAGCACTTGCCCATTCTACCGAATATTACGTGTCGATTCTGGAATTCATGTTTGCCCATCGGCGTCATATCCGTTCTGTTTGTGTTTAATTGGTTCCAAACAGGAGTCCGAAATTCACCATACTACCATGCCGAGGAGAACGGCGGCGACGTCAGTGATGATTATGAATGGATCGCATCCATCTTTACGTACAGTAGTGTTTCTTTGGCCTGGATGCAATGTGTCTCCATGGGCGCGGCACTCTTTGTCGTGTCTCTTATCTTGCAACGTCAGGAGAACGGTTCCATCTACTTTTTGCCATGCAATATCAGAAAGCTCATGAACAGAAAGAAGAAGAATCACGACGCTCAGGAAGACGACCTTCATTTTGTTGACGAAACTGAGGAAACGGAACAAGGAGGAACCGATCCTACAAACAACAATATTGATGATAGCTTCCGACCTCTCATTCCCTTGATGGACCTCATTGGAAGCTTCTTCTTTGGATTTAGTCATGTCATGCCGTTCATGATTCAGTTCATTTTGGCATGGGCCCTTCGAGATTCGTTTTCACAAATGGGTCTCGATCGTTGGATTGCGTCCATGTTTGGAAACCAATTGGATCAACTCATCATCAACCACGTACAGCTGGTTCCTACATTGGCATTTTTGACAGCCTTCTTCATGTCCCTCTTTGTAGGTGGTGCAGCGAGGGGCAAGGTAGCATCGGTTCTACTTCCCATGGCCGTGTCCCCCGTGTACAAAGCAACACATGCTACGGACCCAGATATGGTGTTTCAAGTCATTGGAGCCATTCTCTCGGGTTGTGTAGCGGGTGATCATGCTGCCCCACTTTCCAACACGACCCTCCTATCGTGCTTGTCAAGTGATTGCCATGTATTGGTTCATGTCGTCACACAACTACCCTATATCTGCATTGTGGCGCTGCTAAGCTTGGCCGTCGGTGTTGTGCCTGTTGGATTTGGAGCATACCCGGTTGTGGCTGGATACTGTATTGGAATTGCCTTCCTTCTTTTCTTTGTCTTTTTCCTGTGCTGCCCTATTTTGGACATAAATGGAGGTTGGGACATTTTTACACGACTTTATATACGCATATTTGCGCAACGAAAATCAGAGAACGCCACGAGTGGTGGCATCGACGACGGTGGCAGCTTTTGGGAAATACTGCAACGAGATACGATTCGAGCTGCAAGAGCACTAGCAGATGGTACTGGTATTTCATATGATGCAGAAGACTTTCAGTATTTGATGAAGCCAATTGAGAGCAGGGCTGGTAGTGGTGAAGGTCATAATTTGTCTTCAACCAGTAGCAGCAGCAGTAAAAGCAAAAACAGCAACCCGACTAGAAGCAAAAACAGCATGGTCGACAGTAAATGTGCATCCGCGTCGCGAGATTCAGAGGATGCAGCAACACATATCCTGTCTGTGCACATCATTGCAAACAATGGACTTGCTTCCGCCAATGAACAGATAATGCCAAAAAATAGCCGTGCCTCCACCAATGGCCACATGAGCAACGGGAGCAACAGGATCAGTGCAAACAATAGTCATGTCTCGACCAATGACCACATGAGCAGCACGAGTAAGAGGAGCAGTGCAAACAATAGTCGTGCTTCCACCAATGACCGCACGAGTAACAGTAAGAGCCGCATGAGCAACATGAGCAACAGCAAACGAGTACCATCAGCAGATTCTGAGAATCCACCTATCCGACCTGTGCAGATTATTGCAAGCAACAGTTTTGCTTCCAAAAATGACCACATGAGCAACATGAGCAAGAGTAAGAGTGCATCTTATGCAGCATCAGATTCAGAGAATCCACCAGCACCGAGCCGACCTGTGCAGATAATTGCAAGCAACAGTCGTGCTTCCAAAAATGACCACATGAGCAACAGTAAAAGTGTATCCTATTCAGCGTCAGATTCAGAGAATCCACCAGCACCTAGCCGGCCTGTGCAGATAGTTGCATCCACTGGTGTTGAAACCACCTTCAGCAGCCACAACATGACCATCAGTAACAGTTCACGTCCATCAGAAGATTCTTCAGAGAAACCAGCCTCCCATAACCGACCTGTGCGAATCATTGCAACCAATCGTGCTTCCAAAAATGATTACATGAGCACCAGTAAAAGTGCATCCTATTCAGCATCAGGTTCAGAGAATCCAGCACCTAGCCGGCCTGTGCAGATAGTTGAGCCCACTGGTGTTGAAACCTCTATCAGCAACCACAACATGACCATCAGTAACAGTTCACGTCCATCAGAAGATTCTTCAGAGAAACCAACCTCCCATAACCGACCTGTACGAATAATTGCAACCAATGGGCTTGGTTTAGTCAGCAATCAAAGGATTGGAAAATGACAAGCAGGAGATTTAATCAACCAAATGAGTGTAAACTAAAAATTCTAAAGATTTGTGACAAAACAGTTTTTGTGCTAAGTTTTATGCTTCACTTTGACTTTGCTTTGTTGATGTGAATTGGTCTGGGCTCGCACACCAATGATTGCTCAATTTCATCCCTTTGGCAAATGTGGTTACTAGATGTCACGAGCCTTTGGGAAAGAACAAACCTAGCAATGGGTGTCAACTTCCCTACACTCTGGTAAGGCAGTAGGAATTGCGTGAATCCTCGACAATGTGGGTGTTGGCACACTGCCACAATTGACGGCCATGGCAAATGCCTTGCCCATGAATGCATCTCTTTGTTTTGGAAAAGGTTTTCAATGCGTCAAATTGGGGCGAGATGTGGACATGGCAGGGAATCCAAAGAGTCGAAGAAATTTGTTGGATTTGTGTGGAATTGTGTGTGGTGCGGTTGCCATCAGTAGGAACTGATTTGTTGATTACCCTTTCTGCACCCAGCAAAACCAATCCACACCATGATGAAGAGAGCTCGGCGATGGCTGTGGCAAATGGGAATGACAACCGTGCAGCATTTTTGAAAGTCTTTCAACAGGTCATCTCCAGCTCTCAAATTCGCGACTGGTCCCTGTTTGTTTGAACTAGATTGAGCAAATGCAAACGAGGCACTCGCAAGATCCATGGAAACCATGGAATGAAAACCATCCATTGACACGATCCACTGACACACCACTGATGCGGCAATTGTTGAATGACAGGGGCAAAGTGTCTTGTGGCACATTTCAGTTCCATTTTACGTGCTCTGCCACAAAGAACATGCTAGCATGGATCAAATGACAAAACTGGAAGTGCATGTGTCGCATGCATGCGGCACTCATTGGGTGCACCTGTCGGGCCTGTCGGCATGAATGGAATCCCAATTGCGGCAACGATTGGCAACAATGAACCATGCATGAACAAAAATGGATTGCATGAGATCACATTGGATTGCATCGGATTGCTCAACGGACATTTCCCACCAGGAATCCACAGCAAACTCAATTGGGAAAATCTTTCGGAGCAGCACTTTTTGGTTTCGGTCATGTTCCTTAAATCCCTGAATGCCAATCATGTTGCCGTCACCTCCCTTGATTTTGATTCTTGGATTGATCACCCCATCATTCAGCATTGCTCACACTGATGGTGCTCGCAGTCAGTGCCTTTTGTTTTGTTTCGCACATTGCAATTTCACCGCAACTCAAAAGATCTGTCATGTCAAACAAACACAACGTTGCCATGGATCCTGCCATCCATCTTCTCATCAAACAACATGTTTGGGGCGGAGACGACACGTTGATCAATGCCGCACCTCTCCCAGTCCACAACCAGTTGAAGACTGACTGTCAGGCAGATGCAAAACAGAAGAAGGCAAAGAAAAGTTCATCGTTTGGTTCAAAAACTTCAAACGCACACAAGGAAAAAAGAGGGGGCCTAAAACTAAAAAGACTCCCATCAAAAGTGCCGTCGACAATGACGAGCCAAAAATTGATTGCTCGAAGCTGTCTCCCAATGGGGTTCTAGTCCAAAAGGCAAGCGCCAAGAAAGAAGCCATGGCCATGGTTTCCAAACAAGGCAAGGAGTGCGCTAGGACAAAACCCTCACACACATTCAAGCGAGTGGACAGAAGACTGACGAGACAGTGCGTGAACAAGCTTCGTCAATTGAAGCATCTGCTCACGTGGTTTTGGAGCATGCCAAGAACAAAGCCGCTGTCAAGGCCACTCCCAAAGTTGCTCCCAAACCGCAAGCAATTTTGTCCTCTTTGCTTCGTGCATTTGCTTTTTGTGTCAACAGCTTTTCTAACCGTTTTCTTCTCACTCTTTCTTTCTTTGTGTAGTGTCAACCTGGATGATGACATGTTGGCCAAAGACGCCAACAAGGAGGAGGACGAAGTTGAAATGTTGGTCAAAGACACCGACGAGGAGGACGACAAAGTTGAAATTGTGGAAGTGGTGGGCACTCCTCGTCGTCCCAAGAAGACTGCGGTCAAGTTTGAGAACACCCCTTCCAAGAAGAAGGGTTGTGGTGGCACCTTGAAGAAGACTCAGGGCTCCACTGGAAAGAAGACTCCTGTCAAGTGCTCTGCCAGAAAGAAGGCCCCAGCCTCTGCTAGCAAGAAGAAAACTCCTGCATCTTCCATGACCAAAAGCAAGAAGCAAGGTTTTGAGTTTGTGGTTGACACACACTCGCCATCTCCTGTCAAAAAACTGTGACATGCGATTGCAAGCACCAGCACTCCCAAGAAGGGTGCTAGTGCCAACACCCCCAAAAAGACTCCACAGAAGGGGTCCAGCACCCCGCTTGCACTGCGCAAAGCATCGCGAAAGCTCCTAAAGAGAAGACCGCTCCTACCCCACGCACAAGAAGGAACAGAAGGAAACCAAGGCCTCTGTCCAAGCTCATGTCTGAAAGGAGCATGAAGAGCAGAAGGTGACAAAGGCAAAGAAGAACCCCCAGGAGTTGGCAGGCATGGGCCTTGGCTGGGGTGAGAGTGCCAATTGAATTGTGGCACGAGTGATTGCATGCAATGAAATGAATGCTAGTAAGAACACGACAGCTTGACTAAACTGTTCGAGCACAAGCTGTGTCTGCCAAAGAAAGCAAAACAGAAAGAACGGAGCAGAAAAGAATTTGTGATGACGAGAATTCACAACAACGATCAAAAGCAGCAATAACAATTTACAATGTCATCGGGCACATGTGTTGCACCAGGTAACAGCAAAGGTCTCTCGTCCACAAAACTTTTCTATGACATGCTGGAACCAGTTGAGTGCTGCTCCTGGCTGGCTCCTTTCGAATTCTGGTGTGGGGAATTGGGGAACAAGCCACAGTGCTGTGAAGAAGACCCCTTCCAAGAGCTCTGCTGAGAAGAAGAAGACTTCTTGGTTGTCTTCCATGAAAAAGCAAACTGTGGAGTTCGCGGAGGACACATGCTCACCTTCCCCTGGCAAGAAGCCCAACTGAAGAAGACTCCACAGAAGGGCTCTGCAACTCGTGCTTGCACACGAAGCAACACCAAGGCCCCTGCTCCTGTGGAGGAGACCATTCCCACTCCCAAGAAAGCCAAGATGACGGGAGAAGAAAGACGTGCCATGCGCATTTCCATCAAACACCAGACGCAGGGGGAGGCGGAGGCCAAGAAGAATGTCAACAAGCAAGCATGTGAATTGCGGCACCATTTATTGCATGTGTCAATGAATTGAATGCGAACATGACAGCTACCGTAAAAAGGAAATCAGAACAAAGGGAAGAGACGAGAGCAGAGTAGAAAACGAATTTACAAGAACAAGCGTTGGTAACAACGAGAGCAGCAATGATAATTCATAATGACAACCAAACAAAAACCAAATCAGAATCAGTGTCTGTTAATTTTTGCACTAGTAATTGCATTGGTTGTAGATTCATGACGATGGCAATTGTTTGGACAGCTTGTTGTTGTGTTGTGTCGGTGAATTATTTTTGTGCAGTGTGGTAGGAACTCTGCTAGCTAGCATGGTAGCACAGCTGCGTGCAATGCAACATCTTGATTTGCAGGCTGGAATCATGAAAAATGATTGTGATGAAACGATCGATCAAAATGTTGTGCCCAAATAAATTTCTTTACGGCTCCATGGGTTATTTGGAGCAGATTTGTCATGGAAAATGGTCGCAACTGGGTGCTGCTTACCAAATGCATGCCCACATCATTTGACTTGTTACAAAAGTGTTGGTTTGGTTTAAGTGTCTAGTTCTGAGTGGGGGTGCACATTTTATTATTGCACTAAAAATGCCTGTTTTGGATAACCAGAGCGTTCACCTACTTGTTGCCCACTGCAAGAAATGATAGGCTCCTTGACATGATGTGTGTCTGCAACAATTGAACTCTAAGTCTAAGTCTGCAACTAGTAGTTGTAAAACATGTTATGCAGTTATGAAAGCTTCTTAATTGTTCTCCCCTGCACACTGTCACCAAAACCATTAGTCCAACCAATGTTTCAAAAGAGGGGGGCCTTCTGGTTCAACCAACACATCGAGAGAGTGAGGTCTGCACTTGACAACCTACTAGCAACCGTTGGGTCAGACGTGCATCAAGTCATGCAAAGTTGGTGTCTACTAGCACATGTGTGCACCTTAGTTGTGTGGACTCAGAGCCCATCTTTTTGGGCATGTTTGGTGGAGGATAAATCTAGTCTCCATGCTTTGTAAGTCATCTTGTTGAAGAGATGATGTTGCTTTGTAGTTGAATTCTTCTAAAATGTTTCAAGAAATTGCGTGAAGTGGTCACACATGGCTCACACCTAAATGGATTGTGGCTTGCATTAGTGCCTTTATGTTGAAGAGCATGTCAATGCAAGCTTGAAACTGTGGTGTCAGTGTCATCCCATTTCATGACCTTTTGGAGCATGGATCACTTGGAGCAGAACATGTTGATAATTTTGCTGCAAAGAGGGAAAGTTGGTCACTGCTATGACAGGACAAGGGATGTCTGATGCAATTGAAGATTAGGATTGTCTCTGTGCTGTTATGATCAAATAAAAGGTCTTCTGTGGTGTCTGAATATTAGCAGTTTTGTTGGTTGCCGCTTGTTGCCCCCTGTAGTAGAGGCTTTAGAGGATTGATGACCTGCTCAAAGTTTGGAAACATCTTAGCTTGCATTTGGATTGGATGAAGGTGATCCTGTGGATAGCTGCACAAAAAATGCACACTGACATCAATAATTTGGAGTTGGTCAAACACCTACCAACTTAGTGACACTTCAGTTGTTGCATTTTGAGGATAAGAAGAAATAAACAGATGCAACTAACTTATTCATTAGAAGCCATTTGACTTTTTCTAAGGCTATTGATTGATTTGAGAATCAGAGGAAATAACTTCTTTCATTGTTGGTCTTCTATTGATCCGAGTTGATCATCATCATGTCGGTCATTGGGCATCATGATAGATACAGTAGCTCTTTTTCTGTTCAATTAACTCTTTTTTCATTGTGAGGACTTGGTGGTTCACCTGTGCTAGGCATGGCCTGTCAGCTTTCCATACATTTGGATTTTGGGGTGACGTCAGCAAACACTGCACTGTAGACCATTGCTATTGTTGATTGTAGAGATTGAGGAATGATTCTGGTGACATCATGCGTTGCAATCCTAACCATCATTAATTACTAGTAGTTAGCAGTGATGATTGGACAAGGTGTGTGTTAATGTACAACCACTGTAGAATTGCACCAAAAGATGCACATGTGAGTTGTCTTCCTCCCAAGATGATGACCAATCAAAGGTTCAAAGCAAAGGCGTTAAGTTAAGGCAACTTATTGTGCCAGTTTTGCTTCAATGACATAGAATGTGTGACATTCATGTTTGATTTCAGAATCATTGTGTTCTGAATCAGATCCTCAATGGCCCACTACACCATGGGTGCCACCATCTCTTAGGTAGCTAGGCTTAGACAAACTAGGTACAAGCATTCATAATTATTTTCTTCATTGCCAAATACATTTTGGAACAGCTGTGCAACTAATGAAGCTACATAGTCTTCTAACTTGAAGGGTAAGCAATGTCATGTTGGAGCACAACAAGTTGCTATGCACCTGCACAAAGCTTCAGTTGCATGCTAGCATGCATTTTTCTCCTCCATTTAAGTGTGCAACAAGAGCTTGGACATGCTCCGTGAGGAAGTTGATGCATCAGTTAAACACAAAATGCCCATGGCATTTTCAAACACCTTTAACTCTTGCTATTTTTAATGCCATTCCACACCATTTTCTTGAGTTTTCAAAACACAATGTCATGGAAGCCTTTGCCAGGCCAGATCTGTTGGGGTCTTTGTCATTAATTAAACATCTTAAGTTCAACACTCATAGCAATTTCTACAAGTGCATTGAGTTTATCATTTATGGTAATAGCTACAGTTTGCGCAGTTTGTCAGCAACCTTGAGGGGCATCGCCTGGATTAGTGAAAACAGAATGCCCATTTTTGTCAATTTCTTAAGCAAAGAGCTAAACAAGTTGTTTGCAAAGCACCAAAGAAAGCTTGCTGTACAATGCCTGTTGTGACTTGACCTGATCAACTGAAACTTGAATGTTGAATCAAATTGTGCCTGTTTTCTTGGATCTCCAACATGCGTTGAAACTTACATTGTAGAGTTCAACTCAGTTAATTACCTAATTCCAAAGCAAACTTGGTATTTGGTGCCATAAAGACACCTGTTAAAGGGCAAGTTGTTTGATTCTATTTAATTTTTTTCTTGATCAAGCCATTAGTTGCTATCTCCGTGTCGTCATTGTTGTGTCTTAACATTGGACAATGCGTCAAAAACTGTTTCAGCTGAGACTCGGATTTTTGGACACTTTTTTGGTTTGGGCATCTTTCCAAACAATCTCAGAATTTAGTTAACTTTAACTCCTACATTTTTATTCATGTGTTTGTTGGACATGCAGGTCGAAGATTTATCTCAATGACAATGACAAGAGACAATTCACAACAGAAGCAACCCCCTCGATCCTGTTCCAATCTGTTCTTTTTTTCATTCTGGAAGCAATCAATGTTCCTTAAATTTGGTATGCAATTCAAGAGACACATGGACAGCATGGGATAGTTACTAAAAAGGGGGTGACAGTGTAGGAAAAGGACCCTACTGTTTGTAACTACTAGCTTGCTAGTAGTAGCATCATAACGTAACACCTGTGCAATGGAATCGGATGTTAACATTTGGGCCGGGTGTGGGTCCAAGGTTAACGAAATATGAGTGAACCGATCTTGGAGCACGCTCTCCCTGCTTTTTGAACCACTCACATACAAAAACTGTAGAGCGACAGTTATTACTGTTGGTGTTGTACTTAAGGAGCTACCGTTGAGTCCTACCGATGTATGGGAATAGCACGTTTTAAGTGAGAGCATGGTGCGAGTACGAGTAAATTTTGCACCTTTGCATGCTTGCACCGCCTTTTTCACGGCCGTAGTGACTGTAACAGGAAGCACAGGCACGGGTTGACCAGACCAATAGACCAGCTAACAAGTATATCGACGATGACGATATGGGAATGAGAAAGGTTCAACGTACTAGTACCATCACCAGCTATTAATACTAATTCATAAACGCATACCAGTTGAAACTGAAAAGAGGACGACCGAATTATACCTTGTAGACACGACAACTTTTTTCAAATCCAATCCAATCCATTCACTTCCGCTTTGACTGACTCGAAACTGTGAATAAAATTACTACATACACAAGTCAACAAGCCGAAACGTAGACCATGATGAAGCTAAAAAAGTCGGATCCTCTTCGACGGGACAAAAAGCTCTCCTCGCAGGGTCAGTTGCTATTGCTTCAAGCCGAGGAAGATGCACGGAGTCTCTTGACGGGTGAGATGATTGTCCCTGTTGACCATCATAGTAATGCGTCTATGGGTGACAACAGTCTGAAGTCTGGTGGAAGCCACAAAAAGAGTAACTGGCTGCGAGGATTTGTAGGACGATCGAGTGCCAAAGACACGCAAAACAACAGCAACAACCACAACAACCACAATGGTACTGGAGCCGACAGTGAGCCCAAGAAGAGCAAGGGTAAACGGAGAGCCTCCGCTTCCGGCTACAAGAAGAGTGTCACTCCCAAATCCATGCGAGATGAGCCACGATCTCCATCCAGAAGTCCTACAAGGAAGGATGCGTCGTCTGAAACCGTGTCGTTTACCGTTGACTTCACTGGCATCGACGTCAACACGACCAGCAGTGACGTAGTGAACAACAACAGTAGAGGAACTGGGAGCACCAAGAAGTCAAAGGTGAAACCAAAACCAGAATTTGGTCTACCAACAATAAGAGCTTCCAACAGCAGCAAGCCAAAACCCAAGCTTTCACCCCCAGGCATAGTGAAGAATCCAAATGATACAATACCCATTTCGGAAACGTTCATGGAGAAGTCACATGCACAACAACCAAAGGTGTCCGAGGCGGACGTGGCAGCCTTCTTCAACACAGCATCTTCTCCAGGATTTGAAGTCATCATGAACAATCATCAAGAGTTGGATATGGTATCACGGCTTACAGCCACAACTGTCAGTACTAATGACACTCAAGTAACCACAGCAACACCCGTCCAAGCAGCATCGGTATCAAACTACAACACTCCCACAAAAGCACTGCCAATTTCGTCACCAGTGAAGAGTCCACATCACAGAACTAGTCCCAAGAAACACAACCATCCTCAGCCGTCCCCCATGGCACGTGCCGCGGCACAAGCCATTGTAGGAGAAAAAAGTGCAATAGAAGAGGCAGTAGATGACTTTGGAGTGCATGACTTTGATCCAAATGAACAAGACGGTGACGACCTTCATGCAGATGCAGACGAGAATGATACGCATACAGCTGCTGGCAGCAGTAGCCCTAGCCAAGAAATCCTGACACCCTGTAGCAGCAGAAGCTGCACTAGTACCAGGAGCGCGAATACCACCAAAACCACGAGTACCAGCGGCAGTACCAGCACTGCATTTCAATTCAACCTTGCCGCGGGGGATATGAGGAACGGAGGTGATGGTTTTGAAATCCTACAAACAAGATCATCCGCATCACAAGGGTTTGGAAAAGACAAAAAAGACAAAAATAGTCATAGTGGAAACGAAATAGGGGGTGCAGAAACTCTGCCTACGGCTTGCTCAACATCGTCATCGTTGAGTAAGAATGAAACGACGACAGTATCCGCCATGTCGCCCAAAATAGCACCGTCAAAATCCAATTTGAGTCACTCGTCCACTGCATCATCCTCTCTCTTTCCCTTGTCTTCTATTGGCAGTGAGAGCACTACGACTTCCGCCAGTGCTACTAGTCCACAACAAGCAAGCAAGCTGGCAACCCTAAGTGGAGATGTCCATCCTAGTGTTTACTCGGCAATTACCCACCCCCATCGCAACAACGTTGCCACATCAAGTCCATCAGCAGGAACATCTCCATCAACAAAGAAACAGCAAGCCAAAATCGTATTGGCGCGACCTTTTGGAAGAGACAGTCTACCTCAAAATCTATTACAATGGGTTGTCGAAGTGTCGCCTGCAGAATGGGATAGTCAAGTACAAGGATGGAAGTATCGAATTCAAATTGCCAAACGACCACCATCGGGTCAATCTCCAAAACAACCTGCCACGCCGTCGTCCAATGTAGCTGTCACATGGCGTTCGTTGGAAAATTTTGTATGGTTGGAAAGAGCTCTCAATGCAGAATACCAAGGAGGGCTGATATTGCCACTGTTGAGCATTGCGGTGGGTTTGACCGATTTAGAGCAGGCAACACACGAAGTAGATGCCAATCTATTGCGTGACTGGTTGAGTGATGTGTTGAATGCTATTCGAGGACATGGAGAACTCTTGTTGGGAATGCATCACCACAAATCGGTCAACTTGCTGCACTCGGAAGCCATGGAAGCATTTTTATATCGCAACACAGCACCCCTACAGAAACCCAGTAGCTTGATTGCCTCAATGATGGGAGATGACATTCTGCTGAAACAGCAACAAGAGCTCCAAAAACAAAAACAGCAACAACTACTACAAGGTTCCATGGACGACGACGATATCGAGGAAGAACAGAATTGTCAAAAAGCCATGTGCAAGCCTCATTCCAGCACAAACCTTGTTTCGCCTACTG
>ENA-ORBV01009377-ORBV01009377.1-microbial-mat-metagenome-genome-assembly--contig:-NODE-9377-length-16090-cov-9.537313_pt1 | contig 16090 bp, 14 predicted proteins | sample MGYA00237777_ERZ505514 | MGnify/ENA primary metagenome ERZ505514 (study PRJEB26160, sample SAMN06269048) | microbial mat metagenome | isolation source: Oligotrophic lake microbial mat | place... | reverse complement strand
AAACAACATCCGAATGGCGATATCGTTGGTGAAATAGCCAATAATACCGCCAACAACAGGAGGCGCAACGTATAGCCAAAGAGTGGAAAGATCCAAGGGAGGCATTGAAGATTATCAGAGCTTAAAACTACTTCGTGATCACCAATACTCCCATCGTACCCCCCGCAATGGGATAGTGCGTAACTGCGGAAAACCCTACCTTTAGGGCGAGGTTTCGCTGCTCTTGCCCGGTAGGAAAGCGATCGAGGCTAGGAGCGAGGTAAGCATATTCCTTGGAGTAGCCGTAATGGCTGGCAATGGGAACGACGACAGTATCTAAGTACCATTTCTGAAAGCCTCTCACTAGCGGGTTTGTGGGTCGGTGTAAGTCGAGAATGGCGGCGATCGCTCCCGGTTTTAACACGCGCTGAAGTTCTTCTAATGCACGAGGAATATTGCCCACGTTACGCAACCCGTAGCCCATCGTGGCAGCATCGAAATGATTATCGGGTAGAGGCAGGTTGAGGGCATCCCCTTCCATCCAGGTGATGGGTAGGGTGAGATGGCGATTTTGTGCGCGCTGACGGGCGATCGCAAGTTGTTCTGTGGCAAAATCCACGCCGATGACCTGTCCGGTTTTGCCGACTCGCTGTGCTAGCATCTGCGCCAAATCTCCGCTACCACAGCACACATCAATGCAAGTATCGCCCGGTTTGGCACCGCTCCACTTGACCGCCATTTGTTTCCAGATACGGTGCTGCCCCAAACTGAGCCAGTTGTTTAGGGGATCATAAACGGGAGCGATGCGATCGAACAGGGCACGAACAGATTCAGGAGTCGAGGTAAGCATGGCAGGCGAAGTTATTTGAATTAAAGGTGGAACAGCAGGAGGCTCCACTCATCATCCTACTAATATGTTCGTTTGATTAAGCCTCTGTGAAAACACTGACATAGCAAAAATCATCGGTTATGTTCTTGGAAAGATTTCTACAAATCCAGAAATCAAGCTTCTCAGTTGGTGCATCTACCACAAAACCATTCACTTGTACCAACACGAGGAAGCATCATGTCTGAATTTTCTACAACAGCAGAATCTGTTGAAAAAACGCCGCCGCAGATTTTTTCTAAGTGGAAATCTGCGGCGGCGAAAGCCTGGATTTTGGCTGTCAGCACTGCCCCATTTGCCCAAGCAAACACTATCATGGGCACCCTTAGCGGCGCATGGCATAGCTCTGATTGCTGCGAACAATGGAAACAACTGCGAGTGTCATCTCCTGAGTGCGTGTTTCCAAACGCTGTAGGAGTAATCGAATGACAAAGCTTATCAAGCAAACTAATCTTAAAACCTCTAAATATTTTGCCTTGATTAGTCTCCTAATCGTTGCGATTATGATTGGGAGATTTTTCTTGATCGCGCTACCTCTCCTTCTGAACGAGGTAACAAAAATAAAAGAAACAGGTTTTCTGCTGTTATTCGTGCCACCCCTTCTCACTTTTTCTATTGCCCTTCATGCTTTTATAAAAGATCATTCCACTCCTAAAACAGACCTTACATCTTGGATAATGCTCATGTTAATTCTTGTGCTTTGGCCAATCACACTCCCACGGATACTGTGGAAGAAATACTCGCAACTGAAGGGTTTTGAGTAGCAACGAAGAAAGGGTCAGTCCCTGACTGACGCTGATCCTAGCTGACAAAACACCAACTAATTTACAGCCAGTAATTTTCATGGGCTTTACCTATGACATGATGATGAATCTGTTGGGTAGCATTGCTGGGTTTGCGATTCTTTGTAGCATTCAGCCTAAACGCCCTCAGCTAAACGGTGTTCCCCATCTGTAGCGCTTCACTAAACTACTGTCGTTGGTTGAACTGATGCCGCAAGGTCGAAGGTTTCGCCCGGTTGAGGAATTAGAAGTTGGGTTGGGCTGCCAGAGGCAATCAGGCGATCGCGAAACTCTGCTTCACTGCCGACTGATTTGATCAACATCTGCAACAGTCCTGTGGCGCGAACATCTCCTCGTGTGGTGGGCAGAAAATAGCGGGGCTGCAAGGTTTCGATCAGTTGCAGGGCTTCGGTTCCCCCCATAATCACTTGTCCTAGGATGGGGAAGATTTGGGCAACGATGGGAGCGATCGCCACATCGACCCGTCCCAATTTTGCCAGATCCTTTAGTGGTGAAAAATGTGGCTCGTAGTAAAGCGTTTCTCCAGTTGCCAAATCTTTCAGCAGATAGCCGTTTTCTACCTGTCCGGGCTGAATTTCGGCACCCAGCACTCCAGTAATTTGCAAGTTATCCGCAATCATCGTATCTTGCCAAGGCGCGATCGCCGTCACCTGCTGATAGCCCAAACTTTTCACCACCCTTGCAGCAGTTGGGGATGCTACAACCGGAATAGCGCGATCGAGCTTTTCTAATGTAGGTCTGTGGCAGTGATCATCCACGCCTTGCGACAGCAAAATCAGGTCGATTGGCGGCAATGTTTCCGGCGTAACCGCCAGTGGCGTAGTGTGATATGCCGTAAACAGCCACGGTTGCCCATAAAATACCAGCGGATCAACCAGCCACGGATCAACCAAAATTGTTTTTCCAGCCAGTTCAAACATCCAGCTATTCAGGTCGATCCAGGTGAGTTTCATCGTAGTTTGCAATTCTTAACGGCTAGCTTGATCTTAACGGCAAGATGAGGCGAAGGGCAAAGGACGGGATGCCGTGATAGATTTTTTTAAACTTCCCACTCGCTACTCGTGATTCGTCACTTCCTAATTCTTATGACTCCTCCCGTTGCATTGACGATCGCAGGTTCTGATAGTGGCGGCGGTGCAGGCATTCAGGCAGATCTCCGCACCTTCGCCTTCCATAAAGTGCATGGCACGAGCGCCCTCACCTGCATCACTGCGCAGAATACAGTGGGTGTGACGCGGGTGGATGCGTTGCCGCCAGAATCAGTCGCAGCACAAATGGAAGCCGTGGTTAGCGATATTGGTGTGCAGGCTACGAAAACGGGGATGCTGCTGAACCGAGAGATTGTCGCAGTTGTCGCGGCACAGGTGCAGACACTGCAAATCCCGAATTTAGTCGTCGATCCGGTGATGGTGTCGCGCACAGGGGCGCAGTTGATTGACGATGCCGCGATCGCCCTACTGCAAACTGCCCTCATCCCCCTGGCAACCGTGCTTACGCCCAATCGCTACGAAGCCCAAATATTGGCAAAGATGAAGATTCATACCTTAAAAGATATGCAAATTGCAGCCCAAAAAATTCATCAGCTTGGTGCAAAAGCTGTATTGGTCAAAGGTGGCAGCATGGCTGGAGAGCTTCGCGGCATAGATGTTTGGTGGGATGGGCAGACGTTGGAAATTCTCCAAACAGAAGTAGTGGATACGAACAATACCCACGGCACAGGCTGCACATTATCCGCCGCGATCGCAGCCAATTTAGCGATCGGCATAGATGCCTTCACTGCCACTCGCCTTGCCAAAGAATACGTCACCACTGCCCTAAAATATGCGCTGGCGATCGGTAAAGGACAAGGACCCATCGGACACTTTTTTCCCTTGTTGCAATCAAACGGCGAATCTGATTGCAACAAGTAGACGGGGAATTAATTCAGCACCCAGTTGACCAGAGTGCGAACGCCATAACCGGTTGCGCCGATGCCGTTATAGCCATTTTCCTTGTCTGTCCATACTGGACCTGCTACATCTAAATGTGCCCAAGCAGTTTCTTTAACGAACTGTTTTAAGAATAGTGCTGCCGTAATGGCTCCGCCCATGCGAGGACCCGTATTTTTCATGTCGGCGATCGTAGACTTTATGCCGTCAAAATATTTTTCCTCCATCGGCATCCGCCAAATTTTCTCGCCAGCGCCCTCAGCCGCTTCAGCTAGCTCAGTAGCCAGTGCATCATTTGGACTCCACAATCCAGCAATATCGTCACCTAAAGCAACCACACAGGCTCCCGTGAGAGTAGCGAGATCGACGATCGCGTCTAGTTCCAGCTTTTCGGCAAACACTAGCGCATCTGCCAGCGTCAGGCGACCTTCGGCATCAGTGTTGTTGATTTCAATAGTCTTACCGTTGGACGCGGTGAGAATGTCGCCGGGATGAATCGCATTGCCACTGATCATGTTTTCGGCGGCAGCGCTGATAAAGTGGACTTCCACATCAGGTTTGAGTTGAGCGATCGCCTTAGCCGCACCCAGCGTTGCCCCCGCCCCGCCCATGTCGGTTTTCATCATCTCAATTCCACTGCCTGCACCTTTAATGTTCAGTCCACCGGAATCAAACGTGACCCCTTTGCCAATAATTGCCACTTTCCGGCGAGGAGTGCCTTCAGGCTTATAGATCAGGTGAATAAACTTGGGCGGCAAATCCGATGCCTGAGACACGCCCAAAAAAGCGCCCATGCCGAGCTTGGCACACTCGTCGCGCTCCAAAATATGCACTTCTAGCCCATGATCGTGAGCGATCGCCAAAGCGGTGTCTGCCAAAGCGCCCGGTGTAACCACATTTGCCGGAGCCGCTACCAGTTCTCGTGCCAAAATCACCCCAGAGGAAATTTGACCAGCGCGAGCGATCGCGGCTTCCTGCCCCCCTAATCCCAACAGATCGATTCGTTCAACTTTAGTGATTTTTTCGTCTGGTTCTGATTTAAATCGCGTGTCTTGATGCAGCGCCAGTTCAACTCCTTCGGCGATCGCCTGAGTCGTCGCCTCGGCGTTACCATTGCATACCGGAAAGCTGATCCCCACAGTTTTGCATTTCTCTTTTCGGGCAAGTTTCGCGGCTGTCGCTGCCGCCTGTCGCAATCCTTCTAGTTTTAAACTCTCTGGCTTGCCCAAACCGACCACAATAATTTTACGAATGCTGCTGCCGCTCCCTACCCGTGCTGCCGCACTGCTGCCCTCTTTGCCCTTGAAATCTACTTCAGCAATCAGTTCTTTCATCGTGCCAGACAGCTTTTCATCCAGCGCTGCCAAGTCACCCGTCAATTCCACCTGGTCTTCAAACAAACCCACTGCTAAGGCATCGCCCGACCATTCCACACAGGAAGTGTTGATTGCTCGCAAATCCATTCAAACTGTCCTCTAAATTCCGATTAACTCAACTGATTTCCAGTATCGATCAGAAAGCTAAGGAACGGACGCAGAATTAAAGCGTCATAATCTTTCGTCCGCTTTTTTATAAAAGTGCTAAAGTCGCTAAAGATTTACCTAGTAAAAGTCTGCTTCAGAAAATTTCCCCATTCTGGTATAGCCCCATGCAGAAGCGCGGAAGAAAACAAGTGTATCGGTTAGTTGGTGCGGGTTTAGGCGTGTTGATAGTCGGCAGCGTTGTTATGAAAGCGTTATCCGATCGCCAGCCCGAAGCTAAGCAGTTTGTAAAATCGGGTGCGGAACTGCAATCAGCAGCCGTGCAGATTCAGGACATCAATGTGCTGAAAGCATTACCGCTAGCGAAACGAACAGAAAAGCTGACCGCGATCGCCGATGCCAAAAAGCCGATCGAAAGCAGCCGCGCTCGTTATTTATTGGCAACCGATCTATTGCAGCAGGGGCAGGCAAAGAAGGCGTTAGAGCAACTGAATGGATTGGATGCTGACTATCCTGTGCTGGCACCCTACGTCTTGGTAAAGCAGGCTCAAGCGTTGGAACAAACCGGAGATGTAGCAAAAGCCCAAGCAACTCGGCAAGAAACGCTGAAACGCTATCCTAAAGATCCAGCAGCAGCAGAAGCTTTGGCTGCTTTGGGAAAAACGAATCCGCAGTATGAGGATCAGGCGATCGCCCAATTTCCTGCCCATCCCCGCACGATCGAAATCGCTCAGCAGCGTCTTCAGAAAAATCCGAATCAGCCAGATGCGCTGCGGGTTGTAGCGCGACACGGGCTGTATTTAGAAAAATACACTGCCTATTTGGATCACCTGGTTGAGAAATATAGCAATCAGCTAACACCCGAAGATTGGGACGCGATCGCCTTTGGCTATTGGGAAAAGCAACAGTATGGCAAAGCGGGAACTGCCTACGCCAAAGCTCCGCTGACGGCGCGAAATGCCTATCGCACGGCGAGAGGCTTGCAGTTGGGTGAAGCGGGCGGAGCTACGGATGCCTATATTCGCACGGTGAACACGTTTCCCACGGCTCCTGAAGCGGGATTGGCATTGATCCGGCTGTCGAAGATTGTGCAGCCAGAGTTAGCGATCGCTTACTTAGATCAGGCGATCGACCGTTTTCCCGATCGGGCGGGTGAAGCATTGCTACAAAAGTCCAAGCTGCTGGATGAACTGAATAGCAAAGAATCTGCGGCTCAAACGCGGCAATATCTGCTCACTCGGCATGGCAAATCGGATGCAGCCGCAGAATTGCGCTGGCAGCTTGCGGCAGAACAGGCAAAAGCGGGAGATACCCAAAACGCCTGGAAATGGGCGGCTCCCATCGTCACCCAAAACCCTGGCAGCGAGTTTGCCCCAGAAGCGGCTTTTTGGGTAGGCAAATGGGCGACTCAATTGGGCAAATCCAAAGAAGCGAAAGAAACTTTTGAGTTTGTGCTGGCAAAATATCCCCAGTCCTACTACGCATGGCGATCGGCGGATCTGTTGGGCTGGAATGTGGGCGACTTTTCCTCCGTGCGTGATCTCAAGCCTACGGTTGCCCGTCCCACTTCTCGCCCGCCTTTACCCGTCGGCTCCGATGCCCTGCGGGAGCTTTATCAACTGGGGCAAGATCAGGATGCCTGGAAACTCTGGCAAGTGGAGTTTCAAAATGCCGCAACGCCCACCGTGGCAGAACAATTTACTGATGGCGTGATCCGGATGGGGATTGGCGATCATTTGGATGGCATTTTTATGGTGTCTCATTTGAGTCAGCGCGAAACTGCTGAGGAGCTACAGCAGTACAAAGCGTTAAAGCAGCAGTTAGGCTACTGGTATGCGTTGTACCCTTTTCCTTACCTGGAACCGATTGAAGCCTGGTCGCAAGAACGTCAGTTAAATCCGCTGCTAGTCACTGCTTTGATTCGTCAAGAATCGCGCTTTATGCCCAACATCACTTCGTCAGCCGGTGCAAAAGGGTTAATGCAAGTGATGCCCGACACGGGAGCCTGGATTGCCAAACAAATCAAGCTGAAGGACTATCAACTGGCTGAGCCGGACGACAATATTAAGCTGGGCACCTGGTATTTGGATTACACCCATGACGAATATGCCAACAACTCGATGTTGGCAGTCGCAAGTTACAACGCAGGTCCTGGTGCGGTGGGCGGTTGGATTGCCAGAAAAGGCATGGGTGACCCCGACCAGTTTGTGGAAGCCATCCCTTACGATGAAACTCGCGGCTATGTGAAGTCGGTATTTGAGAATTATTGGAACTACCTGCGGCTATACAACCCCGAAATCTCTCAAAAGCTTGCTCAAGTTTCCCAAGCGCAGCCAAAAATTAAATGAGCAGGGCTATAAGTAGCTTGTAGAGGTAATCGCTGAAACTAGAGCAGGAAGATTCTTGTTCAATAGCGATCGCCTTCTTTTTGAGCATCAGGCGGAGACAACCTCCTGGCTTCTAAACCGTGTGAAATTTAGAGAATGATGATCGCTGCGTAATTTGCGGAAAGAGAGAGTTCGATTAATCACGATCAATTCGCGCCAGCATCGTGATACGTTTTCTAAGTTTGACTGCTAGTTTCAAGTGCCTTCATGGTTTAGGAACCGTTGATTCAAGCTAAATTTGCACCCTTGGGCAGGGTGAATTTAGCGGTTTAGGGGGTAGCATTAAGGTAGCAATGTTTATTGCAAACATTGATGTTGAATTCTGAACTATCCATGGACAGTAGTCCATTTCCACACAGTACTATCCTCCTCTAGCCTAGTGAGGCTTAATCTCCTAGCGCGGGGGAGATTGAGGAGAACACTATGCTTACTCAGGAAGGGCGTACTTCCTTGTCGGAAACTTCTGACTGGAATCGGCTAAAATTTGAGCTAAACCAATTGCCTGCAATTGACGCAGGTGATTTTATTGTAGATTTACCCCAAGAACGCCGCGCGATCGCCTTTCGTTTGCTTAAAAAAGATCAGGCGACTGACGTTTTTGAGTATTTGCCGCCCGAAGTGCGTGAAGAATTGATTGGCGCACTGCACGACGTTCAGGTGTGTCAGATTATTGAAGAAATGCGTCCAGACGATCGCGCCGAATTGTTTGATGAACTCCCCGCTGGCGTAGTCCGACGGCTAATCCAAAACCTCAGCCCCACCGAACGGCAGGCAACAGCGACGATTTTGGGCTATGCCGAAGGCACCACCGGGCGGCTAATGACGACCGAGTATGTGCGGCTCCAGCAAGGGTTAAGCGTCGCAGAAGCCCTCAGCAAAATTCGGTTGAATGACCGCGACAAAGAAACAATTTACTATGCCTATGTCACTGATAAAAATCGCAAGTTGGTGCAGGTCGTGTCTTTGCGGCAACTGCTATTTTCCTTGCCCGATGCGCTAATTGGCGATATTGCCAGCGATCGCGTGATCAAAGTTCACACTGAAACGCCCCAAGAAGAAGCGGCACAACTGATGAAGCGCTACGACCTATTAGCGGCTCCTGTAGTAGATCGGGAAGATCGGCTGGTGGGCATCATCACCATTGACGACATGGTGGACGTGCTGGAAGAAGAAGCTACCGAAGACATTCAGAAAATTGCTGGGGTGACAAGTGGGGATGAATCTTCCCTATCGCATCCTTTAGAAAAGCTGCGGAATCGCTTACCCTGGCTGGTGGGCATTATGGGGCTATACATTGGCGCTTCTAGCGCGATCGCTCCTTTTCAAGGCACCATCTCAGCCGTTCCAGTGCTTGCGGTAATCATGCCGCTGTTTTCCAATACTGGCGGCACCGTTGGCATTCAAGCCTTGACTGTGACCATTCGCTCTTTGGGCGTTGGCGAAGTCACTCCTGAAGACACCGGAGAAATTCTGCGGAAAGAACTACTGGCTGGATTGGGCACTGCGATCGCCTTAGGAACCACCATGGTGCTACTGGCACTCATTTGGACTCGACCCACCGAACGATGGATAAGTTTGGTTGCCGGACTGGTGATGTTCACTAATACCCTAGTAGCCGTGACGTTGGGCACCTTACTGCCCATGGGCATGAAACGCCTTAAGCTTGATCCGGCATTAGTCAGCGGTCCTCTAGTCACCACCACCCTCGACACGATCGGCTTTATCCTGTTCCTTTCCCTTATCACCTTCAGCCTCAACGTACTCAAGTTACCTATAACTTAATGGAGTTTTAGCAAGCCATTAGTGTCTCAGAACAGCCGTGATAATCAACGTTAAGGTTGCCGCCGCAACTACCGTCAAAACCAGCGGCACAAACCACGCTGGCACCTGCTGATAGTTCTAAATCGGGTAATGCTTAGAGCTTAAAAAGACCGTCAATACTGACCAGATCTCTGAATTTATCATCGCTGTTTTGAAAGAATCCTAGCGGTAACCAGAGACTTCTGCTAGAGTATTAATCCGTGCCTGGGTTAGGCATGATTGGGCGGTTAGCTCAGTTGGTAGAGCGCCTGCCTTACAAGCAGGACGTCGCGGGTTCGAGTCCCTCACTGCCCATTAGTCTGTTGCCCATTCAATTTATTTGAATAGCCAGCCTTTTGAAGCCCTTCAGTCGTTGACAATTTGTGTAATTATGTCCAAGCGTGTTCAACTGGTTCTCAATAAAGATATTAGCAAACTCGGTCGGTCTGGCGACTTAGTGGACGTTGCTCCTGGCTATGCTCGAAATTATTTGTTGCCTCTAGGTTTAGCAGTTCACACGAGTCCTGGGGTGTTAAAGCAAGTAGAGCGCCGCAGAGAGCATGAACGGCTCCGTCTTGCAGAATTAAAAGAGCAGTCTGAGTTGATCAAAAAGTCGATTGAAGCAGTGCAAACGATCAGTATTGCTAAGCAAGTGGGCGAAAACGATGCGATTTTCGGAACCGTTACGACTCAAGAAGTGGCGGATGCAATTTTAGCATTGACGAAACAAGAAGTCGATCGCCGCACAATCACAATGCCTGATGTTAATCATCTAGGAGCCTATACGGCAGAAATTAAGCTTCATCCTGAAGTGTCAGCCACTATCGAAATTCAAGTAGTGCCTGCTTAGAGATCGCGTTTATTAGTGCGAATCAAAACAGGGTTGGGCAATGGCTCAGCCCTTTTTAGTCGTGCATATCTACTCATTCCGTTTTATTTTTTCAAAACGATCCTTTACGTCGATTGAAAGTTCGCGTAAAATAGTACATAAGTATTGAAAAGCGTTCTAGCGATCCTCAACGATAGAGAGGGTCTTTCTCCATGAGTAGCGTTTAAGAATTCTAAAGATTGACTATGAACTCTAAATGTAGTTGGAATTCCTATAATCCGACGGTATAGTTAATGGGTCTGAATCTTGTTAGTCATGTTTGGCTCAGTCGATCCGGTGATTACTCTCTCTTAGGCTCCTCGTGATGGTTCAGGAATTAAGCTTTCAGACATTTAGCGATCGCATCCCACCTCAAAACATTGATGCTGAAGAAGCGATTTTAGGGGGGATCTTTCTCGATCCTGAAGCGCTGGGTCGAGTAGCCGATTTGATTCGTCCAGAAGCGTTTTACCTGACAGCTCATCAAGAAATTTTTCGGGCGACTCTGGCGCTGCAAAACAAAGGGATGCCCACCGATTTGATGAGTGTTTCGGCATGGTTGCGCGATCGCGGCTTATTGGAAAAGGTGGGGGGACAGAACAAGCTGATTCAGTTGATTGATCGAACCGTGAGCGCAGTCAATATCGATCAGTACGCTGCCCTGGTCATGGATAAGCATATGCGGCGTAAGCTAATTCAGATTGGCGGCGAAATTTCTCAGTTGGGCTACGATGCCTCTCAGGATTTGCCTCAGGTTTTAGATCAATCTGAGCAAAAAGTTTTTAGTATCACGCAAGATCGTCCCCAAGCGGGTTTAACGGCAACTGCGGATATTTTGACCCACACCTTTACAGATATCGAAAGCCGATCGCTGGGTTTGGTGCTGCCGGGATTATCCTGCGGCTACTATGACCTTGATGCGATGACGCAAGGATTTCAGCGATCGGATCTGATCATCGTGGCAGGCAGACCCTCAATGGGAAAAACCAGCTTCGTGATGAATATTGCGCGGAACATTGCGGCGTTTCATAAGTTGCCCGTCGCGATCTACAGCCTGGAAATGTCGAAAGAGCAGCTTGTCCAGAGATTATTGGCAAGCGAAGTGCGGATTGAGAGCGGTCGCCTGCGATCGGGGCGGGTGAGCCAGCAGGAATGGGAACCGTTGGGACATGCAATTAGTTCCCTGTCTCAAGTGCCGATTTTTATTGATGATACGCCCAACGTTAGCGTCACAGAAATTCGCTCGAAGGCGCGTCGGCTTCAGGCAGAGCAGGGCGGCGCGTTAGGACTGATTGTGCTGGACTATTTGCAGTTGATGGATGGCGGCAGCGAAAACCGGGTGCAAGAACTGTCTAAAATCACGCGATCGCTGAAGGCATTGGCGCGAGAACTAAGTGTACCCGTGATTGCCCTGTCTCAGTTGAGCCGGGGTGTGGAATCACGCACTAACAAACGCCCAATGATGAGTGATTTGAGGGAATCTGGCGCGATCGAACAGGATGCAGACCTGATCATGATGCTGTACCGCGACGAGTACTATAATCCCGACACACCCGATCGCGGCATTGCTGAGGTGATTATCTCCAAACATCGGAATGGTCCGACCGGAACGGTCAAACTGCTGTTTGAGTCACAATTCACCCAGTTCCGTAACTTGGCGGCTCCGAATCGGATGTAGCTATGAATCATAGTTCTTGACTGAACCAATTCAAATAGGGTTCTGTAGTAGAGTGCGTAGTCCCCGTTTCAACCAGGCTTCGTATCTCAGTACGAGAAACGCCACCACTGGCGATAGGAGGCAAGCAATCAAGAACCATTGGGCGATCGCGGCTAAGTCGGTTTGGAAGTATTCGGTCGCCAGAATCACAAAATCATTGTCTAACACACCGCCAATGCCGCCTTCATAGAAGGCTCGAAAATCTTCGTCGTGGATTAATTTCCAGGAAAATTGTAGGTCATAAAACCAGGTAAAGAAGCCTAGCATTGCGTAAATGGAGCGATCTCCAGCCATATGACAGACATAGCCACTAGCAGCAAAGTAGAGGCAAAGGGCGATCGCGACCAACTCCATGCCATGCCCCATCAACGTCGAGAGCATCGTATTGGTGGAAGTGCGTAGACACAGCGTATATAGAATCGCGAATCCAGCCAATCCGCCGAGTAGCCTTGGATAGGCACGACATCCATAGGCAAGCACTGCCAAGCCGAGATAAATTAGCCCAATCAGCGCGAGCGACTGCCCAAACACCAGCGTAATGCCGCCCCCATAGAGTAAATTCACCGTAGGCAAAGCAGGGCGACCAAATAGCCAATGGGTCACAGCATGACCCACCTCATGCACCATCACCAAAAAGCCAGCAAACAGTAGCTTCAGCGGACTAATTGTCACGAGAACAATTGCCAAAACCAAGCCTGTGCCCAATGCACCCCATCCAGAGGAACTAATCTTTTTAGGACTTAAACGGCGCGATCGCTCCGGTAGATCCTCCGCCCTAGAAACAGCATCCATCTGGGGCTGTGGTGCTTCAACCTGAAAAATTGCTGCATCAGAGGGTGGCTCTAATGCAGACAAAGTTAGGGTCTTGCGCCATGCGAGTTGAGTAGCTCCTAGATGCCGTGCATAAATTTCGACCTGAGTGATGCCGTTGGGTTGCTTGTATTCTAGCGTTTGGTGAATCAGGGCGATCGCCACTGCTTGCTCCGGAATGCGATCTCCCTCCAACAACACCCGCAAGCAGGATTGTCGCCGCTGCACCTTCACCTGAATCTGCGAATCTTGCAGTGCCTTTTCTATCAAAGCTGCGATCGCCCCGGACTCTTCTTGATTCGCTAATTCTGTCTCATTCCGCTGCGCCATCGTTTTCTGCCTTTTTTCCCATGCCCCATCTTAAATCTTGGCTGCTTTTTGCCCCATTCTTCGGAATAATAGAACGAATAGCCCTTGTACTAAGTTTTAGCAATCCTATGGCAACGATTAACGATAATTACCTCAAGCTCAAAGCGGGCTACTTGTTTCCAGAAATTGCGCGACGAGTAAATGCTTTTGTTGCCGCAAACCCTGATGCGAAGGTAATCCGCCTTGGGATTGGCGATGTTACAGAACCCTTACCGGAAGCTTGCCGCACCGCCATGATCCAGGCTGTGGAAGAAATGGGCGATCGCGACGGGTTCAAAGGCTATGGTCCTGAACAAGGCTATGCATGGCTGCGGGAAAAGATCGCCCAGTTTGACTTTCAATCGCGGGGCTGTGACATCGATGCCTCAGAAATCTTTGTCTCTGACGGCTCTAAGTGTGACTGCGGCAACATTCTAGACATTTTTGGCAGCACCAACACGATCGCCGTTACCGATCCTGTCTATCCCGTATATGTAGACACCAACGTCATGGCGGGTCACACGGGCGATGTTAGCGATCGCGGCGAATATGGCGGCTTGGTCTATTTGCCCATCTCGGCTGAAAATCATTTCACCGCCAGCATTCCCACTGAAAAGGTAGATTTGATTTACCTCTGCTTCCCTAATAATCCCACTGGAGCCACTGCCACACGTGAACATTTGCAGGCTTGGGTCAACTACGCCAAAACCCACGGCTCCATCATTTTCTTTGATGCAGCCTATGAAGCATTTATTACCGATCCAGACTTACCACACTCGATTTATGAAATTGAAGGAGCGAAAGAGTGTGCGATCGAATTCCGTTCTTTTTCTAAAAATGCTGGGTTCACTGGCACCCGCTGCGCTTTGACCACTGTGCCTAAAACTTTAATGGGCAAAGCTGCGGATGGCTCAGATGTATCGCTGTGGCAACTGTGGAACCGTCGTCAGTCCACTAAATTTAATGGCGTATCCTACATCGTTCAACGGGGAGCAGAAGCCGTTTATTCGCCCGAAGGACAGAGCCAAGTCCAAGCGCTAGTTCGCTTTTACATGGACAATGCCCAAATCATTCGTGAGCAGTTAACCACGGCAGGCATTCAAGTATACGGCGGCGTGAATGCGCCTTATGTGTGGGTGAAAACGCCCCAGAACCTCTCTAGCTGGGATTTCTTTGATCAGCTTTTGAATACCGTCAATGTGGTCGGCACGCCGGGTTCTGGCTTCGGTGCCGCAGGTGAAGGGTATTTTAGAATTTCTGCGTTCAACAGCCGCCAAAACGTAGCAGAGGCAATGCGACGCATCACTGAAAAGTTCAAGGTCTAATTCTCATTTTGGGACAGAGTACGCCATACAAAAAAAATCCTGTCATGCTGTTGACGAAGCCGTGTGAAATGCTATGAAGCCCTAGCATAGTGAATCATCTCGATTAATTGCCAACCTGGAGAATGGCAAGAGAAGATGGATAAGGCGAAAGCGTTATTTAATGAGTGTTTGCTTGGGGATGCGAACAAAGCCAGGCATCAAAGTATCAGGTATTTTTCATTAAGATCACTAGATTCATTACTTTCAACTAACTACTTAGATTGAGGCAAAGAAAAGCAAGCAATGATTGATGTGCCTGGTAAGCCTAAGAAACGACCCTGATTTCCAAACGTTAAAATATAGGAAATTATTAGATGAATACTTTTGCTTATTCCTTTTGGAGCTTTCATTTCAACTGCTCTTTTCTGACCCGTTTTTGTAATAGCTCTTGCAGGCAAATAGAGGAGTTGGAAAAAGTAAAAATTCCATATCAGATGCCAGTTAAGTTGTTGAGATAAACTCTTAACCATGCTGATGGTATACCGCCGATAATGCCCATAAAATTCATCGTAGTTAGACCATAACTCAGGGCAAGCCGGCACCGTAATGATGACATGAGTCAAATTTGGAAATAGCGCAGTTAAATCTCTTAAGAAAATATTAGGATTAGCAATATGTTCAACCACATCTAGCAAAAGAAGCAGACTATAACGATTTCGTTCGCTTTCAGATAAATCTTCCGCTTTTTTCCCAACAAAAATATATTTCTCTATCGTTTTCAAAGGTCGAGATTCAGCAGGCTCAATGCCAAGGCAATCGATCTCTTTGCTTCTTAAATATTTCACAGTAATGCCACGACCGCATCCCACATCTAAAATCGCTGCATCTTGCTTTGATAAATTCCTAATTTGCTTTTCGAGCAATCTATTTCTCGCTAAATGCCACCAATGATTTTCTACTCCATCTGGGTAAGAAAGCTGATATTGATCGTCTCGAAATTCTGTTTTCATAGAGCTTTTCTAATACAGCGATCGCTTCGGCATCAAAAGTTAGTGTTGCACGATCGCCGGGGCAATAACGGTTTCTGGGAGTGTGTGTTGGTTCAGTCCCCAATTTTCATCGTTGAATAGGATAGGTTTGCCAAGCTGTTCCATCAGGCGTGCGATCGCGTCGAGTTGCTCCATCGTAAGTTTAGGAATTCCTAAAGATGAAAGTCGATTGTCGAGAACTTGCGATCGCTCAGCTTCAGGGGTCCAGCCTGAGAAATGCTCAATATGGTAAGCCCGCATATCATCATTCAAAATTTCTTCTTCAATTCCGGCATAGTGAGCCGTATAGAGAAGAATAGAGTCTAGATGAAAAGAATACATTTCCCATTCTGCGTAACCCCGAATCGCCAAACAATCGGTTTTGGACAGGAGAGTAAAGTCACCACAGGTGATTGTGTGCAGCTTGGCATATGGCAAAGGCGGGGTGAGATCTACTTCTGGTGTAATTCTGGTTCCGGTTCCGGTGCAACGGGAAGAGGTTGAGCTATTAATAAATCCTTGTTCAACTAACCAAATGATGAGTTCGATTGGCACCTGATAGCGACGTGCTTGAGTAATTACTCCACTAATAAATATCTGCATTCGGCGCAGCATATTTCCGCCGTGGTTGTCGTTTCGAGCCGCTGCAACAATGGACAGGTAAGGAACGCTAGTCATAGTTACTAAACCAATAGTCAGACATGGGCAGACCCGCTCATATCTTTTAGTTTAGTCATTTTGAGCGGCAATG
>ENA-ORBV01009376-ORBV01009376.1-microbial-mat-metagenome-genome-assembly--contig:-NODE-9376-length-16091-cov-5.335831_pt1 | contig 16091 bp, 13 predicted proteins | sample MGYA00237777_ERZ505514 | MGnify/ENA primary metagenome ERZ505514 (study PRJEB26160, sample SAMN06269048) | microbial mat metagenome | isolation source: Oligotrophic lake microbial mat | place... | reverse complement strand
TTCCTGCTTTCCTATTTCGATTTTCAACCAAAATTCATTTTTATAAAAGTATAAAAGGACTTTTTGAGGGACGACTACTTACCACAAGTAACTAATTGAAAAACACTTGTGAAAGATGTTTTTTAAAGGATACAACGATTAATAAAAATGGAAAAAGAAAACTAATTCTGATCACTTCTCTGTAGCTATAATGCGTTAGAAGAAGATTGTAAAATAGGGAGATTCAGTAAGATTGGGATTACCTGATTATGACAATAATCCCTCTGAATTCTAAATTTTTTACCGTTAAAGCGTGATAATAGTAAATGCCGGGCAAAAGAAACGATACATCAAATGGTAATTTGTCTCCTTCTGAACGAATTCCGATTAGTCGCTTTCTTCCAAGGCTGTCATAGATCCAAATCTTAAAAAGCGATTGCATTCCCAAGACGGTAATTTCATCGGTGGCGGGATTCGGAAAGATAGCAATCTGAGGGGTTTCCGATTTATGACTGCAGTCAACGACAGTATCCTGATAGGAATTTTGCCCGCGCACTGCAAGCATACAAAACATGAGTAAGAAAACTATCGGCATCCTGTGTTTAGTCAGCATTGGTTTCATCATTTTGATTTTACCGGCAGTTGTCTCACCGGTTTCACGGTTTTGTCTCTGTTTAATATCTGCTGGAATTCAGTGACAACAATGTAAAATATGACAGAGAGCAGGATGACAGCAATCAGTAAAAATAAAAGCACCGGATAGGCAAACACCCAGCCCCAGCTAAATGTAAATACCCCAAACAGTTTCAGAATGCCATATAGCATCCAGGATAGCATGAAACTTGCAAAAACAATTCCTGAAGTCTTTACAGACATATTGGAGAGCGGTTTGAAATATTGGTCAATTCTGTCTTCTATGGATTGTTCGTTTTGCTGTTTCATAATGAGTGCTTGTTTAATTTTTTTGTTTTTCCAATTCCCTGATGAGTTTCTCTTTATATTCCGGCTTTGTTATCCAGCGTCTTATTACTGTCCGCTTGCCTACAAAAATCACTTTGTAACAATGCTTCAGCCATTTTATGATTGTTCTCACTTTCCTGTGATCTTCATTTTCTTTTACTATCCAAAAACTTTGCCAGGGAAGGAACCTGGTTCCCCACCTGACGGTGTTGTTAATTTATCACACATATTAACCTCCTTTTTTATTTTGAAAAAATTATGGTTACCGGCAGTTAGCAGTATTGCCATTTCATGGTCTGAAATCTGCGATGTCATTTCGGTTGTGTCGTAAATTGAATGCTCCATGCTCATATCCGTTATGGGGGTATGAACGGTTAGCAGGTTAAAGAATGACTAAGGGATGTAAAAATGTTACTGAAAGAAATTGACGGCTCAAAACTCTCTTTTGTTCCCGCCTCGGTTTATGAATACACCGTTGGGAAAAATACTATGCTTCAAAAGCATAGACGGAATGAATGAGTGTGCTCTGTATAAATGTTAACTGCTGTAAGTCACTCAATGGAATTGTCATTTAGTACAAATCCTCCTCCTCATCTTTGAATCCATCGTTCTCACCGGTAGAAGCATCATCCAGATTATCCCCAAAATCGTCTTCCGGTTTGTTTTTATTTTTTCGTTTGGGTTTCAGTTCATCAAAATCAATTCCTTCTTTTTTAAGCAGATCCATTTGTTCGCGGTAAAATGCCAGTAGCGCCTTCACCCAATCATTTTTGGTAGTAAGCGATGATTTGTCTATATCGTCATCCAGGAAAAAACCTCGGGCATAATGGTCAAATAAGACTTGTTCATATTCCAGAATGTTTTTAATCGCTTCCGCGATAATTTCTTTTGCAAATACATCCTTATTTTCAATTTTCACTTTGGCTTTTTTGTCCAAAGGTTTTGAGTAGAGCAGCAACTTTCTGAGCCTTTCGATATAATTAGCCAACTGCGCTAAATTTCCGGAACCGACAGAGAATTTTTTCAGCGCATCCTGCCAACTGATAATTAGCTTTTGCAGCGACTGTATGGCGTTACTGTCATTCTGAATATGGTGAAACAACGTGTGTAAGAAATTTTTAAGCAGCCGGATGTTCGCGCCATATTGGGGCTGTCCGTTGCTGAAAAAGCGGATGAAGGCATCCTTGCTTTTAATATCATCATTGATGCCCTCCTCTTCCAGCCACTTATCCAAGGCGGCTGAGATAAATTCCAGTGCCTCGGTTTCTTTTCTCTCCGTTTCTTCCACTTCGCCAAATCCCATCTCATACACAATCCAGTATTTTTCCTCAATGGTCATGTTCCGGGGAAAGTCCGTCAGCGAAAGCGCCAGAGTGGTGTTGATCTGATTTTTAGCAGCTACCAGTGTTTCCGTGCCCGTATATTCCCTTCCTTTGATAACCCTGTGCACATCCTGTATCGTTGCGCTTTTGTTGAACTGCGAATACCAGATTGCCACACGCCTGCATATCATTTTGCTGATGAACTCATCGAAAGCCTTTGCATCAGAAGGCACTTTCTTTTTGCCTTTCAACAGCACGGTATATCCTTCCAATTGAAAAGGGAATTTTCCTTCTTTAACACCTTCGCAATATTCTTTTGCCAAACCGGAAATGCCCCTTTCATTGTCTTTATACTTTGCCGAATTGCGGTGCGCGAAATAGAACGGCACGAAATAATCCCACCCTTCTGTAGTGATGCCCGGCAGACGGGCGATGGCTTTAGCGTTTTCGTTACACAGTTCTACGATTTCATCGCACAGCAGGTGCAGCGTAGCCGGATTTTCCAGGTAGTCTTTTTTTGAAAACACATCCACCCGCACACCATAATGCAGGAAACTCTGCATCAGGAATTTTCTCGGCAATGCCGAAAGAGCTACAAACCGGAGATGCGGCATTTTTGAGGCTTGTTCAGCAATGAAGCGGTAACCTTGCTTGGGTTGATGTACTTTGATGCCGTTTTCGTCATCTTCCAAACGGTAATCGGAAACAACCAATACGATGCGCTTTTCATCGTGATAATCTTTTTCAATAGCCTGCTCCGCCTCCTTCGCAGTGCGGGCGCAAATAACATCAATTACATCCCTTGATTTCAGACTTTTCACCAACTCATGGTTTTCATCAATCTCATCATCCAAAAGCAGTATTTTCCACCTACCCTCTGCTTTAACAAGGGAATTACTTGCTTCCAATGGAGCATAATCCTCTATCAGCCGGTCTCCTATTTCATCAGCACAGTTAAGGGCTGCCAGCTTGTTGGTTGCGGTTACCTGCGTAAAACGATTATCGAAATCAGCCAAAGCAATCGAAGCATTTTGCCCGAAAACAGAATATGCCTGCTGAATAGCTTCTATTATTTTGTCTTTCAAATCATCACCGGCATAGCCTCTGAGCGAGTGCAGCAACATACGGATGGCTCCGGCTGAACTGCAATAGTTATGAACCACATCATACATTTCCAATTTACTGAGCGGCTCCATACCCTCTACTGCTTTCTGCCAGTCTTCCGGCTTGCAGGGCAGTTGCACAAACGCATGACCGATGGCGTTGACAATGCCCCTTTCGAGTTTGTTGGCATAAACCTGTTTACGAGAAAGAAAAGAGGTGAACACTATTGGAACATTTACTCCTTCCCTGCGAAATTTTTTGACGAATTCAATGCCTTCTAACTGCTGCAAACTTGTCAAAACACCGTTTACATTCCATTGCAACTCACAAAGCACTACCAGCACGTCATAGTCATTAATAGTTTTCAGAAGAATTGTAAAATCATTATAGTCGGTAATGACATTGCTGCTACCGAACGTTGCGGACAGAAGATTGGAAAATTTGGTTTTATTCCAGAGTATCAATGCGTCATTTTATTTTAAATAAGGAATCACTCATTTTCGTTATCAGCATTTGTTTCAACAATTTCTATAGCTTCAAGACTTATTTTAGGTTTATTCGGTGTACTCAGGTCAACTTCTATTACTCTAACCTTAATCTTATCTCCAATCTTTATTATTTGACCAATGTCCTCAACATATACGTTGTTGTTTAATTTTTTTGAATTACTACAATGCAGAAATCCCGTTATATTTTTATAAAGAGGAATAAACGCTGCAATACTAATCTGTTGACCTGTTCTGTCAGTTACAGTAAGGTAACCTGAAGCCTTTCCTATCAATTCCGTTTTGAGGATGCTGTTAAGATCATTAGGAGGCATAGATAAGTCGTCATCCCTTCTTGCTGAGAGGAGTTTTTTTATGTCAGTTGTATCTGTCGTTTCAGTACATCTCGGTTGCTGAGGTCTATTTTCCAAATAAGCCTTTATATCTTGCCAGAAGTCAATAAAATAATTTAAAGAAATCGTCCGGTAATCACGGTGTGAAGCGGTATTCCTTTTATCTCTCAGGTCGAGCCCAACAAGATCACCTCGCTGTTTCATTAACTGCACTATATTCAATCTGTTGGTATAATCTTCCTCTTTAATGTCGTGAATTATTTCCGCCAGAGTTCCCAACTTATTAATCATAGAACTAAGGTAAAACCCGTTATAAATATCACTAGAAAAACCATAACCGAGATAAAACTGATGCAAATACGTTTTTGTCAATACTATTGATGACTTAAGGAGTTTTAGGATTTCATTGTTGTTAGCGTCAATAGCTTCACAATTTTTCCATTTATTACTTTTGCTTTCAACCCACCATTGATTTTCTTCCTGTTCTAAATATTCTATCGTAGAATCAATTTCTTTAAGTATAGCGTAAGATTCAGAGGTCATTTTCTCAACCAGGTTAAGAAACTTACAATAGTTAATTAAAGATTCCTCCGTGCTGAAATAATTGTCTATTCCTTCCTTCATCCAATAGGCATCCGCTCCAAGTTTCATCAATTCCTCATAGCTCCAAATTTTGTTTGATGCTGTTGTCATTAAGACTGGCACTCCTTTGAAGTCCTCTCTAAAAAGCCTGAGAAAAATTGCACCACTCAAGTTGGCAACATCTTCATTATCCCTTTGGTTATCTCTTTCAAGTAACCTTAAATCGAGCAATACAAGGTCATAGTCAAAATTTTTTTCCTTGATTTGTTTGACCGAATTTTTGAAGTTTTCCTCAAGCTGTTCAACAGAACACTCTGAAGGTTTAATTGAACGAAAAAAATCATTGAACTTATAGCTTTGAGGAATTTTATCTGTTGGTATTGGTTTTGAATTCAGATAAATTATCTTCGAAAATATTTCACCCCAACCATCAGCCCATTGGTCATCTATATGAAGGATTTTAATGCTTCTTTGATTAAGTAATTTCCGGTTTTCATTTATCCATTTATGATAAGTTTTATCTTCATTACTGATTTTCCGAGAAATATTGCACCGCAACGCAGCTTCTATTTTATTTTCACTTGTTTCATGGATAAATTCACCAACCTTACTGTTAACCTCATTCAATGATTCCTGCACTTTTGATGGGTAGGGAAAATCTTCCTTTTTCTTCTGTGCTATTAGTGTATGTACATCCCACAAGCACTTCACTCCCCACCAGTTCGCCTCTCTGTGCCTGAATTTTTCAATATCAAAAGCAGGCTTCAAAAACTTTTTCAGCCCTTCCCAATTTGAAACACCCCTAAAGGAACGAACCTCAATTCTTTGTTTAATTTTTTCAATTTCCAAAGGCAATTGATAAGAATAACAACCTTCTGAATTGATTATCAGATGTTCCGGCTTCTTTTTCAGCAATTCTGCATTGCTTTGAAAACTGTAAAGAATAACTGGGTTACAGACTCTGTGCTTGCAACGCAGCCACATCAATATCTCCACGCCCTTCTGCTCCTGCCTGCTTGCTCCGCCAAACTTCCCTTCGATGTTGATGAAGATGTGAAGCTGGTCTTTTTTACCCTCACAGTTTCCATTTTTCAATCCGTAAATTTCAACAATTACCTGTGCTATTAGGCGGGATTCATGCTTTGCAAAATCTATTACAGCATTAACAATTTCCGTTTTGCCATTTTCCGGCTTCTTTTCTTCTTTAAATTTTAAGGGTTTCTTTTCGCAGGGTTGAGCATTACTATCTCCCTTTATTATACTCAACTGATCGCAAAGCAATTTAGAGAATTGTTGGTTGTCGTCAATTATTACTGCTTTCATAAAGCGTCATTTTATCTATTGAGCAATCAAATGTTTTGCTTGTTGTTTTTCTCCGTACACTCCACACACCTCAACGAACCCGGAACCAATAAAAGCCGCTGTGCCGGTATTTCCTTTCCGCAATCTTTGCAGATTCCATACTTACCGGAGGCAATCACGTCAAGCGCTTCCAATAAAAACTTACTGACCGTATCAATCTTATACCGTTGGTAAGGAGTTAAATCTCCGCGCTCTGTCAGTTGAGTTTTTACCGTGTCAACATTATTGTAGCGTTCAAGCCTCTCTAATATTCGCGTTTTCTGCCATTCAATAAAATCAGCCCATACCTCTGAGTTTCTAGAGAGTTTGTCAGAATTATTTTTGAACCAATTCTCTTTGTTCATCTCGCGTTGACATTAAGCATTTTTTCTCACCAATATCTGATTAAAACATTATCTTCAATTTCAGCCACCTTGATTGCAGATTCTACAAAACCAATAATAAATCCCAACTGGCTATTAATTGCCACCCGCAAATAATCTTGCTCATTAATTCCCTCTTTGTCCAAAAGGGTTTTCAACTCGCTATAACTCATTCCATGATCTATCTCAATTAACTCAGAATATGACAGATTTAATATCCTGTTTTTAATTTCAATCAAATCCTGTAAAGAATAATTCTTAGTTATTCCCTTGCCAGATACACCTCCATCACATTCTTTGGCCTTCATAAGTATATAAAAGCCATGCGCCAGGCTGTCTGCCATATGAAAATCTAAATCATCCAACCTTTGACCAGCTTTATTTATTATAGTAGCTGTATGCCCCATAATTATTCAGTTATTTATCGTCTGAAACACAAAAGGCTCGCTCGGTACATTGTTTATTAGCAGTCGGGTAATGCAATTGAAATTAGGTAGCTTCAATACTTCCTCCCGAGAAAACTCTGGACTGAGATAATGCTCAATCTTATGATAATCATTCACCCCCGGTCTGAAAAAAGCAGTATTGCCAACATTGCCCAACACTGCGTCAATCATTTGCTGATCCAATTGCCCTAATGTTTGATTCGCTAAAATAAGTGACACATTATATTTCCTTACCTCAGCCAATGCGCTCGCCACATCGCCATGCAGAAAATTATGAAATTCATCTATGAAAACATAATAAGGCACTCTTTTCTCTTTCGGCTGGGTGCTGCGACTCATAATTGCCATGATCAGCTTGCTGAGAAACACGCCTCCGATCAAATTAAGGTTATTAAATCCGACCTGACCTTTGTCCAATCTCACCAGCAATATTTTTTTTTCATCCATCACCTTCTTAAAATTCAGCGTGGACTTCTTCTCATTAAACAAGGCATCCACGTAAGCATTATCTGTGAACACCGAAATTTTGGAGTTAATATAAGGGATGAAGTTGCTCCAAGATAAATCTCCGGTCATGTGATTCACTTCGGCAAGTGCCCCTAATACCGTTTCATCCTTCGTTCGCTCTAATAATTCTGCTCTTAATTTCCGGTCTTGTACTATTCGTTTGACATCGTGCAGGTTTGGCTGCCCTAAAACTTCCTTGGAATTTTCATCCAGTGCCAACAGCACTGCTGCTCTGAAAAACAACTCGAACATGAAACCGCCCTGTTGCTTTATATCATAGTTTAGGTTAAAGGATTTTATTAGCTCCTGAATAAGCGTTGATTTCTGCTCAGGTTTGTCGAATTCAAAATCGAGCAGATTGAGCTTGGAACTCCCTGGTAAATCTGCCGTGTCAAAAATGATAATATCATCCTCCCTTTCAGACGGTATCAATTTCCTGATATCATCGAAAAGATCTCCGTGCGGGTCAATAATGCAGCAGCCGTTTCTTTTCCTGATGACATCCAACGCCATCGTTTTCAACATCGTGGATTTGCCGGTTCCTGTTTGCCCAAGCATGTAAAAATGCCTCTTTAACGATTCTTCGTCAGCATAAATCTTTTTTTCACGTTGGAAAGAAGCTTTGACTCCCAGAAGAATGCCATCATCTTTTAAACCCTCCGGAATAAAAGCGTTCGAACTATTTACTATTGGCAATGATCGATTGATATTCGAATTGGGAAGTGGCAAGCGAAACAGGTTCAACGCTTCATTGGAAAGATAGTAATACGCCAACTGACCAAAATCGCTATTGTCCTGTAGGGAATATGCCGCAGGCGGAACATTACCCGCAGGGAAACTTGACGCATAAGCAGCGCCAGCGAAATAACAATCTATGATGCTCTGGGATAATGTATTGGCAGGCTTGCCATTGTCCGTTGAAAGCGCAAGGGAGATTACATACCCATTGCGTGATTCCGGAATTATTTTTTTGTAGTAATCAATTATTTGAACCGCTGAATAGCCTAAAGCCTGCTCCGGCAATTTTACTTTGCCGTTAATCACCCTTTGCAATAAGTCAATTTCTTCCAAATACAGCGAAACCGGGTGGGCGGTAATCGTAATTGCTACGTTACCTTCCGAGGAAATCATGGTTGAATAAAGGTTTTCGGTTTCATCAGATTTCAAAATCATTGCAACCGGTGGAAGATAATGCTGAATCACTTCCTGCGACTGTTTATCGTTTTCTTTTTTAAAACCAACACTGGGAGTAGTGGATATCATTACCGGCTTCCGGTAAAATTTCCGATGCTCCTGCCTTGTATCAAAATTCCAAAGCAATCTCACCTCATTTTTTTCTAAAAGTGTAAATCCATACAGACATTTTTCACTCCGGGTAAGGTTGATGAAATCGTCTAAAACCAACCGGAAGTAGTACTCCAGCTTTTCTTCTGTTTTGCATTTTATGGCAAACCCTATCAACGTAGATATTTTTTTGGAACCGGCTTCCTTCTGCAACCTGATTCTTACCTTTAAGATACCGTTGTAAGTGCCGCTCAGGGTTTTTATCATTCTCAGATTCCATGCTGCCGCATTATTCACCTGTTCCTTCAAATAACCTTGGTCGGCAATCAAAGTGGTCATCTCAAACCCGAAATATTTAATGTAGGAGCCATTGGGGTGTTCAATGACAACGTTAAAATCTTTAACTTCCGGCTTGTTGGTTTCAACTGGTTGTTGTTTGCGAAGCAACGCAGCCTGTTGCATGGCATTATCCAGGATGTGGAACAGATGAGCAGGGTTTAACGTGCTTTTTCCGACATAATCAAACGCTCCTGATCTGATGCACCTGACAGCGGTGGCAAGATGTTCCGCGCTGTCATTATCGGTGAGGACTACCACCGGGATGTGTGGATAAAGCGCTTTTATCTTTTTCAAACCTTCTTCACCCTGCATCTGCCCGGCAGGAAAAAGAAGGTCAAGAATGATGGCATCAACAGCCCGGTGGTATTCTTCCAGCAATTCCAAGCCTTCCATGACTGAATTGGCAGTCAGTAACTCAACCTCAAAAGCGCTGGCGGTCGGTTCCAGCACGAGCATCTGGAATTTGCTCTTGTCGTCAATGTAGAGTATCAGTCGCATGAATTACGTTTTAAGAGTTCTGAAATCCTGCATGAGCCTTTCAATATCAGCAACGGTGCTTTCCCTTATTTCCTTTTGGCTTGAAAGAGATGCAAGCAGAAATTCCAGACCCGAAAATATGTCATATAACTTTAAATAAGAAACATCTTCGGATTTTATTTTTTCAAGGCAGAACAACAATTCCTGCATCTCCGGCTTGTCCAAATAATCTTCGCGGATAAGCTGAACGAGCTGCTGTAAATGTCTGCCATCTCCTATTCCCTGCAAGGCGTTGAGGCAGGCTGCGCGGAGCGGGTTGAGAGAGGAGTTGAGCAATTCCAACTCTCTACCGTGCTTCAGCAGAGCAATTGTTTTGTTTACATATTCGGACTGGGCAGTGCGGAATACAGGCAGCATTTCTTGCAGGTTAATGGGCTGAATATTTTGAAGCCGCTTGATTAATTCATCCGGATGCAAAGGAAGGCGGAGAAAAATGACATGGCTTGCGGTTGCCATCTTTAAAAATATTTTTGCCTGTTTCTCAAAAGACAGCAGTACAACGGGATTCGGATATTCCCGCCTGCGTATCCCGGAGATTATATCTACATAATTTAATGATTCATGCGGAAGATAGGTGCTGATGAAGATGGGTTCATCACTGGGATTGATCTCATTATTCTGCTTATCTGCATGCTCAATGCTTCTTACGAAAGCTAAGAGAGAAGAGTGAACATAATATTTTGAGACGACAGGTGACATGTCTATACTGCTTTGTTCAATATGTTAAGCCCTTCATTGCGCAGCTTTTTGGCGAGTTCAATGCCATAGAGGTTCTGACGGGTATGGCTTTCTCCTTTTTCGTTTTGGTTGAGTTCGCAGAGGATGAGGGCGCAAAAGTATCTGCCTCTCATCTAAAGGCATTTATTTAAAGCATCAGCTACAGTATCCATTGATTTCATTCCACAGCTTTTCTTGTTCTTAAACTGAACATATCCATCCCTTAAATTCCCAAAATTGTCTTGTTGGAATTCACGGTTCGCAAAAAATTGATCATCACTTGATAATATTCTGAATATCTCCTCTTTACACCCGTTATCATCTGTAATTAGAAGCACGTTTCTATTATCATTTAGATAGTAATGCACCAGGAATTTAAAGGTGTCATCTGCGTGCAAGAGTTCCTTTCTATTTGTTTTTCTCGTTTCTTTCTCTTTCATTGCTTCCTTTTGTGTGTCAAAAACCGACACCTTTCTTTCATCAACTGAATGAAGCACCCATTTATTATTATCCTGTTTAATTGAATATCCAATATTTTGGCGACATTCTTTCACCTCAAAAAAAGCATCAGATATTGGATATTTTTCCTCTGTGTAATTATTGATCTTATATAATGAATTCCATGAAATCAATTGCACTTTTTCATCACCATTTTTTGATTTCCGATAAAGTTCATACCTAACATCATCAACAATAATTATTTCTTTGTTATATTCTTTTGCAATATGACAAAGCAACCAAAAAGCTTTTTGATATGCTATTGTACTTTTCTGAGTTCCATGCTCCATAAGAATATTTGTATCTAAAATAACTTTATCAGCAAACTTCAAGAATTTCAATTCATCATCCCATTTACTGCTAACTTTTTGTTTGATTTCATCATTTCTTTCCTTTAGTAATTCAATTTCAAAATCCGCCTTGTTCAGCCATTTTTCAATATCGAGGGGAAATTTGTTTATCGCATTTTCAACAGCTTCCAACAGTGCCATATAATCACTCAGGTTTTGTTTCTCCGATCGGATTTTATCTAAGCCAGGCTTTGTCCATAGAGCATCTGCACCTGCATCGATAACTGCTTTTACAGAGGAGGCTTTATTGGAAGCAGTAAAAGCTATGACCGGCAATGAGGGAAACGCATAATGAATTTCTTCCAGTAATTTGATTCCGGAAATGGTGGAGATATCCTCTATTTCGCCTTCTTCTTTGTTCAAGCGAAGGTCAAGCAGGATACAATCATATTTTCCAAAACCGGCAATTTTATTTTTTACCTCTTGAATAAATGCACCAGAAGGAAATCCTTCCTTAAAGTTTGCAGGGGTTGGAGATAATGTTTCTAATTGAGTAGAATTTACATTACCGTAGATGATGAGTTTCAGCAAAGCTTCCCAGCCCTCCTTTGCCTGGTCATCTATATATAAGATATTTGGTGATTTCCTCCGTAATTTTTCTCTCGCTTTCTGAATATTTCCGATGACATCATTATCTGCTTCAGCGTCCGTTGAATTGTACAGGAATTCAGCAATTTTCATTTGAAACAGGTCCACTCCTTTAAGCCATTCAGGGGTAAGAACATCTTGATATTTAACATTGTTATCTATTTTTTTGTGAGTCTGATATAAATACCATACACCATATTTGTTAGCAGCGGTGTGTCTTTGTTGTTCGAGCTTAAATGCGAGCTTCACAAATTCGATATACTTCGAGCGAAGATTCGTTTCTGTTAATTCATGAATTTTATTTTTTTTAAGCCGGTTAACTGTTTTTTCAATTGTATCCAGCCCCACAGGCAACTGCACATAAGCATTGCCCGGTGCATGAATGATCAACTTATCAGGATGCCTTGAAAGGATTTGTGCCGCAGACTGAAAGCCATAAAGAATGATGGGAATAGTAACCTTATGCTCCAGGCGCAGCCAAAAAACCAGCTCAATGCCTTTGAGGTCCTGGCGGTTTGCTGATTGTGGAAACTTGCCTTCTGCATTTATAAGGATGGCATCTGCTGCTGAATCTTTTATTCCTTCTGCAATCAGGCGGGGTTGCTGTTGGTAGATTTCTTTTATTACAGTAAAGCCCTTAGCTGCTAATAAGGAATGTAAACTGGGCGAATCATCAATTACATGAAGGGTGGCCATAGTGGGGGACTTTGAACTCAATAATCTTTCAAAAGCTCATCTCTGAGCGAGGTAAGGTTTGCCTGATCCGGGATTGTATTGAATTTTTCCAATATATTCCGTGCATCGTTATCTTTTTCTAAAAAATGAGTTGCCTGTTTTACGCTTTCATTTTCTGCCGGTAGATTTTCATACCTTAGGCATTCGTGGAGGAGGTTCAGGTAGGCTTCCAGCTTTGGGTCACCGAAAAAAAAAGACTTTATTAATTCAAAATCTGGCTCGGTCAATACCTCGCTCTCTTTTACTTTGTTTGCTATCGGTTTATATGCTGATACGAACTCAGGCTTGTCTTCGGGGTTGTCTCCTAAACTGTATTCAGCCACATTTTTAAATGACTCAAGTAAGGTTTGTTTAAAGTTATCAGGAGTGCCATCAAACCGATGGTAAGCCAGATAATTTTCTCCATTCCCCGCCAATTCTTTAAGCCAATCAATAGCCCGGGAGAAGTCCTTTGCTCCTGTTCCGTCATCTATATTTACTTTACTATAAAAATCCTGACCATTTACTATCCATATCTCATTTGCATTTGTACCGATAATAATCCCGGTATTAGGAGAACCCCACATTTCAAATTCGATAACATTATTTTGACGCGTAAGAATTACGAGTTTACTCATGGTTAGTTAAGTTTAAAAAGGTGGAAGATAATTGTATTTTACTTGTATATGCCGAGGCATTTTGTGTAAGCATTTCCAGATTTGCAAATTTGAATGCTGCTTCCTTCATGTTGTGCGGGGTTCCTCCCCCGGACGTCACAATAACGAAAGGTATGCTTTTACGAACGGTTTCAAAAAACTGATGCGGTTTTTCCTCTCCTGATAATTTATTAACAAAAGTTCGATGTATTATTAACATGTCAAATTTTCGTGAGTCAGTGTAGCCTTCTTTTCCATAAGTACAATTATCACTTAAAGTAAGAACCCATTCGCTATCTCCCTTATCTTGGTGGACATCAACTATTTTATCTTTATATATTATTCTATCCACCAAGCATATATTCGCTTTTCTCATCTGACTAAAAAATGGAGGCTCTGCTTTGGGATTTCCTGGCTTGTTTTTCATTTCCACAACCCGTTCATCTGCAATTAATATATTTATCAAACCCGCCTCTGCCAAACGATAAATGTGCAAATCTTGATACTTGGAAGGTGGAAAAGCCAAATCAGAAAAATCTTTAGAATTTTTCTCAAAAACTTCATAAAAGTTAGTGCATCCTACAAAGTTGGGTGTATTTTTAAATAACTCTCCCATTGCTCCATGATGGTCATATACAATTACTTTATTAGTACCCCCCTCTATTGGGAAGTCGCATTTGTTATTTTGAGTTTGCGAAGGTTTTAATTTATAAGCCGTAGTCAATACCGGGGATTGCTCCCCTAATTTATCATTCCAATTTTTAAGTTGGGCTTCATTCTCAAATGTAATTAGGATGTGTGCTTTCCCACTTTTAGATAGCCCCCACCGCCTCAGCCAATTCTCCCAGCACTGCTTTTGAAGAACATAAGCATCAGTGCAGGTTATTTTCTCTTGTACAAATTGTACCCTTCGCGCTTCTTTTAGTTGGCTTAATACACCGTTTACTTCAGTCCCGTTTTTGATAGGTTTGTTCACCAGCACTCGAAACGGCATTCTCAAAAACTTTTTTTCTATGTCATCGGGGATTTCCTCAGATTTTTCATTCCAACTTTTGATCGCATCCCACTCCAGCAGGGCAAATTCAAAGGAAGCAATGGAGCGGCCTTTGACAGCCAGAAAATCTTCCCATTTGTTGAAGCAATAAATCCCTTTATGCTCCAGGTTCTTCAAATCAGTATCAGCTTCTTTTCCTATCCAGCATATCTTCTTGCTCCTGGCGAGGCGGAAACGATAGCCAAAGCGGTAGCTACCTTTCTCATTCTTTACTTTGTTAGATTCAGGTTTTGCTGTTACTTCAGCAAAAGGAAAAGAATCAGGCTCGGAGAGATGCTTTAACGGTGTATTTGGTTTACCATTTTCATTACACGGTGTACATTTAGTGCAAAACACGACCCGCAGCGCCTCCCTCAGGCTTTCCTCGGTCATCTCTTCCGCATTGTAGAGCAGGTGGGCGTTTATCTTCATATCCGCTACGCCCAGGTTTTCATTGTTTTGCTCCCCGGTTTCTTTAAGCAGGTTAGCTTGCACCCCTTCCCTGATTTTATTCCTGATCAACTCCATAGGCTGGCAACTTATGTTGTCATATAGCGTGATGTAGTAAAAATCGGTGGCTTCTTTTTTCAGACTTCTTATGTCAATATAAATCTCCAGACCGTCTTCTCCTATCCGGCTGCTGTTGTGCTTGGCACTGTTGCGGATAAAATTCTCCAGAATGCTGTAAAAAGCATGCTCGGTGGGCATGGCTACTTCCACATCGGACATATCAGCCTTCCCATTCATTTTTTTTAATCCGGTTATTTTGGAATTGTAAACCGTTTCCATATCTCCAGCATCATTTCGGGGAAGGATAAGGTAGGGGAAATGGTTGGGATAGCAGATGAGTGCAGGCGTAGCCTCCTTAATGTCGCCTCTGCACGTATTACAGTGTTCACGGCCCTGGCAGTTATCTTCTTTAATACACCGCCCTTCAGGGTAACTGGCGCATAGCTCATTGCCATCTATAAATACCCGTATCTTCAGGTTGTTGTTGCGGCTGGCTTTCTCTTTTTCTCCACCTTTATTTTCTTTCCGGGGAAAACCCAAACCCTCACCTGCCGCAATGTAATCCATGATGAGAGTATTCTCAGCGAAAGGCAGCACCACATCCTTATAAAACATGTAATTTTTTGCCGGCATGCGCGACTCCGCCAGGTACTCGTTTCGATGCACCTCATAATCGTCCAAACGGCCTTTCATGTAGTCCAGCCACTTGCGCGCCTGTTTGACTTCAGAATTGTATTCAGTAGCTTTCATAATTTAGGAATTCAGATCCATTGCATCTCCATAAATCTCTTTAATCCTTGCCTTAATATTACTGTTTTTTGCTCTTATGGCTACATGACTGCCAATGTTATGGGCATAGTTGCGGGCGAAGATTTTTGCTATGGCAGACTGCAGAGCATGAGCTTTTACTTTTTCAAACATGTGCGGAATAATATTCGCTTCTACCTTAGGCTCTATAAGTCTAAAGAATTTATCGAAATATATTTGTGCAAACTCTTTAATATGTGAATGGTCATAAATCGTATGAGAAGATAGCCTGTAAATTGCAAAATTCAATTCCCCGTCAACCCCGTGAAATTTGTCCTTCTTGATAAAATAAAACACTTCCACGAAATCATTACTTTCTTTTTTCCTTTTAATTAGCTTAAATTCTTGGATATCAATCCCGGTGTAAAACCCAGGGTCATAAAAAACAGCAGAGTGCAGATAAGGAAGAAATTTGAACACTTTGTCCTTTTCACGCAGATTAGTATTGCTATAGTAATAAAATTTTGGTTTAGTCTTTCGCTCAAAAGCATATCTAAAATAAATAAAATTGAAAGGACTATTATCAACGACAAACAAGTCATTAATTTTATTATCAGCAAGGTGTTCATCAAATACTTTGTAATATGGTTTATAAG
>ENA-ORBV01009375-ORBV01009375.1-microbial-mat-metagenome-genome-assembly--contig:-NODE-9375-length-16094-cov-5.125367_pt1 | contig 16094 bp, 5 predicted proteins | sample MGYA00237777_ERZ505514 | MGnify/ENA primary metagenome ERZ505514 (study PRJEB26160, sample SAMN06269048) | microbial mat metagenome | isolation source: Oligotrophic lake microbial mat | place... | reverse complement strand
GAGATTCGCCTTAGTCTCGTGGGCTCGGAGATGTGTATAAGAGACAGGCGATGTCGCGAATTGCTACTACGACGTACTGCAGGGCGGACACCAGCGCGCCAGGCAGGACCGGCCTTCCAAAGTCCAGTCATGCAAAATGAATGAAAAAGGACTGCTAGTAGTAGCTACTAGCTACTAGCTAGCTAGCTGGGATGCAAACTAACTATGAAAGCAACTACCAGTGCACATGATCACAAACACTGACAGAGGTCTGTGTTTCTTCTAGCTACCTAACATCCAACAGAATTCACAATGTCAAGCCAGATGCCCACTGGCAGCTTGCAATTGACAGTGACTGCGTTTGCATTCATGTGTCTGGAAGCGTTGATGTCAGAAGTTTGTCCCGTTCGCAGCATGCCTGGTGACAGTTGGACATCTGCAATCAGAACTTAAAGCCAATTGTCTTAATAAAAAAGTGGAAGGAGCTCCATGTGTGTGTGCCAGTCACTAGCAATGTTGAGAGACAACGAATGTCGAAAGCAACATGACCAGCAAATGGGCATCGCAACAATGTCAAGTCAACTGGCAAATGAGAATTGTGTGCTCAATGAGTGTCAACACATCAGAGTTAATTGCTTGCGAAGCAAAACAAACAGGAATTTTTGTAAGACAAGAATGATTGGGACAATTGTGGTTCCAGTCTTGTTTTGAGTAGCATGTGGTTGTCTGACAAAACCTGGTGTAGACAATGCCCATGGCAACCAAAAGAGACTTTGCATCTTTCCCTTCTGGCTAACAGAGCAAGCACTCAATTTTCTACCAATGTTTTATCAATTTTGGTATGCAGAGAGCGTTTGTGTGACATGGTTGTGTTTCAAACATGTTTTTTAGGTGGTCATGACTCCAGTCTCACTCATCGATTGCTGTTTGGACAGACAATGAAAACACAAGCAACAAACACATCTGTCCCATTCTTCAACTCAGAGCAGCAAACACGTTGAACTGCATTGATTCCCTTTCTCCAAGTGTCATAGAATGCATTGTCTTTTCCCTTGACCACATCCAATATGATCATTTCTGATGTGTTGCAAATCATGTTTCTGATCTGGAAATTTATCCATGGAAAACTTGTTAATTATCAGTCTAGCTCATGCTAGCAATTGGTGGGTATCTGTGCAATCAGTGAACACAACTCAACAGTTAATTGCTGCTTTTCTGGACCTTGACTGCAACCAAACCTGACCACTTTTTTGAAATTGTTGACATCAAATCTCATCATTTGGGAAAACTGCCAATTGTCTGAAGATTTTAGTATGAAAAGGATGCTATCCTTCCTTTGTCTTAATTGAGTGGAAAAAATGTTGCTAACAGCAGAAACAAAACAAAATTTTGTAGGCGTTGTGTCTTGCCTCATCGGGAAAACTGTCATCATCATCCCAAATCACAACTCAAAGACAATGATTGGTTGTGCAAACTGAATCAAAAAGTTCAGACTGTGTGACATGTCTCATTATCAAAAGAAAAAGTGACATCACATGTTTCTTCAAAACAAGGTTTGATTTGGCAAGCTTTTTCTTGGGGAGCTGCAGTGCAAGCAGGAACTTACCCTCACTCTGTTTGTGGCACTTTTCCTCAAATCTGAACCCTTTTGTGCATTGTGAACCCTTCCTTCACACACATGAACCTTTTAAAAATTAGGTCATTAAACATGAACCAATTTTTGGAATGCCAGATGAAAAGGTTCACAATTATGAAAATTCTTGCATTTTTGAACCTTTTTGAAATTATGACATTGTTTGTGCACAACAGATTTAACAAATTTATGAACTTTTTTAGAAATGGTTCATAATTAAAGTCTTTTCTGTGAGCCAATTTTTATATGGTCCTATTGCACAGCAGTCCAAAATTTATGAAACGATTTGGTAAACCACATGAACCGATTTTATAAACCAATTTGACAAACGGTCTGCCCCTCATGCGCTGCCGCAAGTTTGAGGCTGTCTGACCCACACAACATGCTTGTTTTTAACTGGATGACCAGGGACTTGCACTCCGCTACCAACTATTTTTGAGCAACCATTGTCTCTTGTTGTTCTGCTAGTGTCGTCCTGAAGCAACATGAAGTAGAAATTCCAATCTGCTAGCACACAATGACCTAGAAGTGAGTCTCCCATGTTGGATTGATGTTGACTTAACAATCGACTCTTCCAGTGTTGATTTGCAATCATTGAGTTACAATCTTGTGACAAAGTTTCACAGTTGACAAGCATGGCAAGGATTCTTAAAGTTCTAACTGACACAAATCAATGTGACTTAACATCTGTGATTCCTCAATTGCGTGCTGTGAAGTCACCCATGCGATGACAGCACATGACTCACATTGACATCAAGTCATCAATCTCGCAACAGCAAAGTGTTTTGGTTCAATGATTCAGTTTTTTCCAGGTTTAATTGGTTATTTCAGGTCTGCTGAGAATTTTAACAATTGGAGTCGTTTTGGCCGATTGCACATCTGTTGCTTATGAACACACCAACATCGTTGGCTTTTGACTGCACTGCAGGTACCTCACTGTGCACAAGACTCTGTAACCCAGGCTACCAGTGTGAACAGAACTCACTCATGTCATCGTTTCTAACTAGTTGCGACTGCCACACCATGCTGGTTTCATAGGACAGCCACCAGAGGCATTGGTTCTCTACAAATTCAGTTCAAAGCAACAATTTGATTATTGCAGCAATCAATGATGCATCTCAGACCAACACTCCATGCTCAACATAAAAAGAAATTTATTCAGATGCATTTTCTCCATTCACACAAAGTTGTTCTCCTACTGCAATTTATCTTTGGATGCAGTCTCCTTAAATCAAAGCCCCCTTTTGATCAAAGGCTCTGCATCCAAAAGCATTCTTAACTCCACTCTTGGTTGCATCTTCCTTTTTAGTGTTCCTTCGTGGGGGGGGAAATCCAATGTTCTGGGAATTCCTCTTTTTCTGCTCCTTTTCCTTGTTTTGCGGCTCCTTTTGAAAATTTCAAAAAGAACACCAAATTTGAGAACAATTGAAGGAAAAGCTAGCTAAACTTTTGCTTTTTCATGCAGACTCACAAACACTAGTTGAAGTTGACAATCAACATGAAACTGCTGCAAACAAATGTTTTTTAACTCTAAAAGGAGTGCAAGCTAGCAACCAGCAATGCAAACAAACGAACAGATTCCACTGTTGGCTTGCCACTTCACCCAGAACATGGCTCACTTGGTTTGCGAACTTCTCTATTATGGACACCATGGCATTGCCTGACTGCCAAGTCAGGTTGTCTCATTCAATCCAAACATTCAAAAGCACTTGCACATTTTGCTGATTACTTTGCAGTTGAATCAACAATGTTGATGATTTTTTCTCCAAAAATATTCAAAAATGTTCAATGTGTCATTCAGATCTGAGTCATGCTTCCTCAGGAGCAGGAAAGCAAGGAAAAGGCTCTGAATCATGCTTCCTCGTTTTCCTGCAGGAGCAGGAACACAGGAAATGGGGTCCTAAATGAGCGGAAAATGAGGAAAAGGGGAATTCCTTAAAGGAAAATGCAACCAAGACTCCACTGACACCATTGAACCATTTGTCAAAACCAAATTTTCCATTCAGTCAACATTCCTTTTGCATCAGGAATCCTTCAAAGACCACAATGATAAAGCCGAAACCCAAATAATTCAACATGCTCAAACCCCGTCGCAGACTCCACCACACTCACGTCTCTCAAACAGTTTAAAAAAGTCCACACCACTAGAATCTGGGTTCACCACTACACTCACAATGCCCACTTTGTCCATTCTCCCAGAAAAATTGTGACAATCATCACCTTGGCCTTAACACAATGCAGTAATCTTTTTGATTGTCCATTCAACAGTCCATTCACATGAAATTCAGTTCAGTCTGTTTGCTGTTCTTACTTGTGCAAGTCATTCTCTATGGTCATTCTGAAACTCTAACATGTTAGCAACAATTCAGACACACAACATCCCTATTGTACATGAACTTCTAACATTCCCCTTCCTTCAACCTCATTTGCCCATCCAAACTTGTCACCCACCTGTGTGATAGCCTTAACACACCTGCCACCCCCACTGTCCGTAGTCTCTGCAGCACATCCTGCAGCACCCTCACTGTCTCTGACCTACTCAGCACTCTCCGCTTTGTGTTTCCATTATCTTTGTGTGTCCTTCTTATGTTTCTCCTCATGTCACATTTCACCACTTCCCTAACACATAGTAGTAGCTCACTGTGTTGTTTCAACAACATGAAAGAAGCAATGGAAGCTTGCACCTAGAATCCTGCTGATAAATTTCATGGTGGTATTCAGCACCAATGCGGGAAATTCTGTTTGCTGCAAAAAGCTAATGTTCACGACACAATTGAAGATAGTTATAGCATTCACATTGGTTGAGCAAGTACTAGTAGCAACATGTGTGAAGATGAAAGTGGGATCGTACTCTCGCCGCGCCAAACTCATCCGTCAAATCATTCTTCAAAGTTGGAGAGGACTGCAAACGCATCTAAAAAGAGGTTCGAATCTTGTACAGTTTGGACCGGAGCTGGCGCCCATGTGGCAGTGTGGAATTTGTAGCTCCTTGTCAGCACAAACCAGTCTGGTCAGCACGTCGTAGCCGAGACTAGTTCGGACGCACATGCTAAATCGAAATGCCCCAGGCCCCTGGAGCCGGTAAAGGTAAAGGTATTGAACAGTTCAATAATGCCCCTTACCGGTCGGCGCAGTAACAACCCGATGGGCAGTCCACATCAAGACCTGCAAGGTGCATTGCAGGAACATTGTGCTGCGTAGTCAACAAACACACAGGTTCAGGCACTGTTCCAGTGATCTGGTTGGAGCCAAAGCCGAGACCAGTCAATAGCGTCAATAATCCAATTTCTGATGGATTGGCCCTGTGAGCTGATTCGTCCTAAGGCCAATGCCGGTCAGCCTAGTAAGCACCCCCAACTCCGAGGGGATTCTTCCCTGGAGCCAGTTCTCATGAAGCAGAAGAGAGGTAAGCCGTGTCAATAGCCCAAGGTCAGATGGTATTGGCCCTGCGAGCTGATTCGTTGCCATGTACAGAAATGCCAAACGTGTCAGCGCGGCTAGCTCTGTGGGAATCGTTGCCGAGAGTTCATTGTTATCGAAATCAAGATACGTAAGCTTGGTCAATAGGCCAATTTGACTAGGTATCGCTCCAAAAAGTTGATTCATCTCCAAGTCTACAAAGTCCAAGCTAGTCAGCGCGGCAAATTCCGTGGGAATCGTACCAGAGAGTTCATTTGCTTCGAAATCAAGCCTTACGAGCTTTGTCATCAGAGCCAGTTCCGATGGAAGAGAGCCTGAAACACTGTTGGTAAGAAGCTGCAGCGACGTCAGCTGGGTTAACAGGCCCAGAGAAGTGGGAACTGTCCCAGAGATTTTGTTTTGCGCAAGACCTAACTTTTCCAAATGCCCTCCGAGGCTAGCAAGCTGAGGAGTAGGAGGAAGGAAATCCTCCAACTGACCCTCCAAATGCGAGTCGAACAGTTCTAACATCTCGAGAGATTCCAAAAGCGCAATTTCCGGTGGCAGTGACCCCCGTGTGGGATCGCTTCCAAAGTAGCTCAGATCAAGGGTTGTAACTTGAGCCTGTTCCGAACACATGATTTGATAACATCTAGTGCTGCAGGTAGGACACTGTTCATCTGGTGTCCATTTGCATTCTGACACTGACGGATCAAGCCAGTTTTGTTTATCTTTCTGCAGCCAATTGTCGCCATCAAGAGAAAAAAATAGAGTTGACAGAGCAAAAAGTTGTTGCTTTCTCCACTCTGGCATTCCTTGCAGAGTTTCAGGATCATAGGATGTCAAGAGCCACTTGTAAGCTTTTGACTGTGATGAGGTAGCATTTTGGAGCGCTAGAATAGAATACGAGGGGATATCCAGGATGAATTTGGACGGAGGGTCCGTCTCATCCGCCTCTTGGTCATTTTGAACGGCGTTTTCTTGTGTATCGAACATGGGGTCATCATTGACTGGCAGCCCGGAAGCATTAGCAAGGGGGGGCGTTGGCAAAATATCCTCACCTAAAGATGAACGTTCCAGATCATTGCTGCCGCCATCAGAGCAAACTCCACTCCCACAGATAATTCCAATAAGCAAAACACATGCAAGCAGCACAACAATTCCGAAGCAAAAGAGTTTGGACCCCGTCGTCGTAGGCATGCATGCTTTATAGATGAAACTCTCTTCCTTTGGGGTATCATCTATAGCAACAATTTCCGCTTGTGGAATCTCTGAATCAATGACACTCCTAGAAACAAGCCTTGCTTCAATAAGGGTTGGATCGGGATGCTCGCTCGAGAGAATGGCACCTTGTTCCAGGTCTGTGTTGTCTTGATCATTCGAGTTCGTGTCCACCGGCCCGCTTCGCTGACTCGAATCATCATCCCCTGGTCTTTCTTGTTGTTCTTCTACTTTGCTGTAGCAATCATTATGACTCTCATCCTCAGCTACTTCACTGAACCTGGTGTCGTCATGATCTCTGGTTGTAGCGGAGACGGGAACAACTGGATTTGCTCTACCAAACTTTTCGCGGGGAAATTGTTGGTGCGCATGGTTGCGAGGATGATGATACTGGACCTGTGGAACGTGTGTCACCCCTGGTGTCGAAGGTGGATGGGGAGCCACTTTCTTCTTGGACAAACTTATCGTCATCTTCCCATTGCCTAGCCAGAACTTTCAATTCTGCTAACGTTGTTCCAGGAGCATCCGACGCACCAGATCGGTCGGGAATGAAAGAGACAACGCCACTCTTGCGATGTGCTCCATCTTCCCCCCCTCCAGCTGCAGCAATGGCAAGGTGGTGGGGTTCGGTCGTGCAGATAACAGATGCCTCGTGGGCAGGCGGATCGGCTGGAGGGTCAGGTCGCCGGTTGCTGTTGCAAGAAGAAGAAGATGGCATGGTCGCGACACAATGGAGCGTTTGCAGTTGCAGCAGGTCTGAATGTGGACAACACGTGGTTTGTCGCTAGAGATGCTCGTTGTTATATGCTAATTAAAAAAGTCGGCGTTTTGGGAACAAACAGCTGCACAATCCTGCTTTTTTTCTCGCTATTACAGTGCCCGCCTCAAGCTTCCACACGGGCTTCTCATTTTTCGACTGCCTGGGGGGCCCCGACTTGTGTTGCAGCAACGATCGCCCAGAGTGCTCTTGCCCTTTTACTCATCGCTTTGACAGGTGGATCAACTACTGAACCTACCCAGACTTGCATAATCAGAAAGGCATACGAGAAAAGTGAGACAAGCAAGCCCATCATCTTTCCGAGTTCGGTTTGATTGGTGACGGACAGACTGAACACTGTGCGTCTTAGTTCTAAATGATTGCACAGAGCTAAAGCAGTTCGATTTGTGGAGCTGGCAGGGAGGGGTGCAGCAGAAGCCAGAGGCGTGAAACTGCGCTTCGCTCTCGCTCAGGAGGGGTGCAGAAAAGAGTGTCTTGATGGAGAAGCAGATGTGTGGCACGGCCAGTCGGCTCACTCCTCGCTCGGCTCGTCGCTCCCCTCCTGTGCATTGCATCCAAAACATGGAAACTTGAAACAGCTTCTGTGTCATGTGTTAAATGATCATTCCGTGTCTGTAAGAAGTCGAAGCATGGGATGGAGACATCTTATCTACAGGATTCTTGTGTACAATTGCACTAGCATGTTTTAACATGGATTCTGATGTGACATTTTTGGCTCCATGCTGAACTTGTTAAATGACCCCAAAAGCACGGTTTGTCACACGGCAAGGGCCTGCAAATTTTTTGCACAACTAGCCCCTTTGGAAACCCCCATTAAAGTTGTTCGAAAATCGAACGGATGACTGCACCCCAACAGCACCCCAACACTCAAAGTGACAGGGCTGTGTGCAACTTGACTGCAGTTTTGGTTTGACAAATCTGCACAAGTGTGAATGTGCAATCACAGACAATGGAGGATGTCCCCAATTTTTGGGGATGTCTTGAAAGGTGTGTTGGACAAAGTCTGTTTTGTGAATGCATTCAATTGTTCTGTTCTTGCGACCTCCTCATTGTCCTCATCCTGATTCTGGTCATCACTGTTGAAAAAACTGGAATGTTCAGTGGCAGAAGCAACTTTTTTGACTGAGTCAATTTAACATGATTACACAATTGAAGGAGAATTCATGCATCTCACAGAGCAGACAATGAACTGCAACCATGTCAGCACAGATGCGTGCACCTAACAAGTGACAAAACGCATCCAAGACAACAAGCAAAAAACAACAAATGAGCAGTTGCTGTAAAGCAAATGGACACACACACAAAGACATGATCTTTTTGTGCAACGAGAAAACTAACCATGATGGCATTTTCTTACCGATTTTTGGGCATCCATTCATGATTGAAAATTTTCAATTTGGAATCCTGTGTGTCAGTGACACTTTGCACACTGGATTTTGTCAGATGCACTAATTTTTGTTGGAGCAAGCATGCACAATGAGATGTGCAGAGGAGAACATTTTGAATGGTTCCTTTCGAATCCGTCTTCACTCTTTCAGCAAAAACAATTGATGACAAGAATTAAACAAGCTTAGGGCACATTCACTTCTCCTTGAAGGACAGTAGTTTTTTTTTTTTACTAGTTTTGTTTGTCAACAGTTTTGTTAACCTTGTTGTGTTTTTGGAATCATGGGACATCACAGTCACGATTTGCAGGCAGTCGTGACGTCAGTGGTGGTTTCGCCACAACGGTGCACGGGCGAAGGGCCGCACTTTGTATTTTCAAATTTACGCTATCACGATAGCAAGGAAGTCAGGGCCCACTTTACCAAGGCCGTAAATTTAGAGGTCAACCACATTCAACAAAAACAGCACCAAATGAAATCGAATGAATGACACTCAGACTGAGAGTTCTCGTCGACAGCTATTTCACATACTTCCGATCTGCCTATCTACCCACCTGGCTTTAGCTACTAATAACTGCATGACAAATGAGTACTACTACCACCACCACTACTACAACTACAACTACTGCATCGAGTAGAATAAGAATAGAGCCCCAAGATGACAATCCCAACGACCAAGTTGATAGAGGACAAACCGTATTAGAAGCATCGGTGGAGGACCAACACCACCCGTCGACCTTCCAAGAAGAAAAAGAAAACGACGAGGGAGTTGTGGAGGAGATGGAACACCCGCAACAACAATCCTCAAGAACCGCTACCAGTACTGCCGCTGCAATCAAGGAGGACAAGGACTCGGTTGCTTCTACTTCTAGTACTCGCGATGACGAATTTCCTTCTACATTGTTGGTGCCAGCTGCTGATCCAATATCGGTGGATTCGAGTCATTCGACCACATCCTCGGATCCAGAAGAAGACCAAGAAGAAGACGAACAAGAGGCACCAGATCCAAAAGAAGAAGATGAATCAGCACCACCACAAGAGCAAGATCCAATCCAAAATGCAACAACTTCATCGTCACAGACACCTTGTATGGAACAGGAAGCAGCGGAGCAACAAAGGGAAACCGATACCACAAGTCCAAGACAACCAGCAATAGCAGCAGATTCAGATTTGAGTAGACCGGTGGCTGTACCTCTAGACGAGCAAGCTGTTCCAACAACGTCGCCATCACCGTCATCACCACCACCACCGCCTCGACAAAATTTAGATGGAGAAAACATGGAAGCCTTGTCAGACTCTTCTACTCCAGATCCACAACCACAAAGTTCACCGCCACTCAATATTAATTCACAGCAACAAGCACAACTACAAAACTCACAACCAGAACAGCAACCACGAGATGACACGACTATTCTTGACAACGCAATAGGTCAAGCTCACTCTGAAACTCAATACCAAGAAGAAGAAAAAGAAGAAGAAAACGTGATTTCATCATTGCCAGCTCAACCGCAGGATGTAGAAGAATCATTATGCACCACGGGACGATCTGATGATCTCATGGCCAACAACACTGACAATAACACTACAATACTATCACTTGCACCTTTACCTGGTGATGATGATGAAATTTCAAGTAGAAAAGACCCTGCCAATGAGGCGTCTTCAGTGGTAGCCTCTCCGACGACCACAACGTCACGCGGCGAGGAAGAAATGGACGCACAGAGCATCAGCAAGGGAGACGAAAATGAAGTCGCAAGTTCAGAGACCATCGAGTGTCAAGAAAGAACAACAGCATCAACAGCAGCAGCAGTGTCGCCTTCGTCTTTGACGCCAGAGGAAATTACACTCAACGCAGTCGAGGGCAATGCTGACCATGACGACAATAATGACGACAGCAACGACGACGATGGAGAATGGAAAACAGTCGAAGCCGTCAAGCAGGAGGATGACGACGACGAGACGGCCGCTATCCTGGAGGACGATGAAACGGCAGTCTTATTGTTTTCGGATGATGACGAGGACTTGACCAAAGCAGTTCTGTTGGCCTCATCCTCGCATGATCAAACCGAAAATGATGATTCGAGCAATAATTCCTCCGCATCCAGTGCCTCCCATACCGCTGGGACAGAAGGATTGTCTTTGGGAGAAGCAGAAACCGAAGTTGCCACGGAAGCTACCGAGACCGACACGAGTCAATCCGACGACAATAATTCATCCGTCGACTCTATGGGACACCAAAGAGTACTGCCGGTAGACGACGAGTATGACAGCCATGATGATGACAATCGTGCTCATCATCATCGCAATATTCTGGACCATCACATTATGCCGCGACAGCCAGAATTTGTCTTTGCCGCAAATCTTGGATTGGACTCGGCAACTTCCATTGGTGAGGAAGAAAAAACAGAATTGGGGGAATATGTGCATATCCTTCACGACGATGACGACGACGACGACGATATTGTGTCCGCTCCGCCCGAACTTCCACCCAATGTAGAGAGAGATCTGGATGTAGACATGTCGTCAGCAAGACCGAGGGCATCGACATCGGAACAAATACGCATTTGCGACAATGCCGCACATATTGTTCCTCCCGTCATTGAAAACAAACGCGCGGAATATGTCAGCGTCTCCGTGCTCAAATTGGATGCCTCCTATGAGCATGGGTTGGAATTCATGACGTTGGACGGCGAGTTGCGAGTGTCGGCCATTTCTCCAACGGGTCTGTTTGCAAATTCACCGTTGGCACCCTTTGACAGGATACTACGCATCAACAATTTAAATGTGGAGACGCTAGATCCCATCAATGCGGCTCACTTGATGGGAGTATTAACGGGTGGAGTAACAGTGACGGCCCACAACGAAGGCGGCGTCTCCAATTTGGTAGAGTCTCAAATCACCAAACCGAATCCAGACGTACTTACAGGGATTTCCTTTCAAGACATTTGCGTGGACGAGGAAACGCTGAAAAGTCAGGTGGAAATTACTCGGATTGACGAAAAATCCTTATTTTCCTGGTCCCTTTTACATGTTGGCGATCGAATCATTGCTGTGAATTGTTCCCGCGATTTGAACTCCAACATCGCCGAGGCCTTGCTGGCCTCGGCGCCCTCCACGTGCGTGATTATCGCCAGTACCAAACTCCACACCAAAATGGCCATTGCTCGGCGACCCACGCGACAGCTCCCTCCGGGTTTTAACTTTGCACGTGCCCTGGAAGAAGCCGAACGACACCGCGAAGAAATTCGTCGAAAACAAGGTTGTTACTACAATACATGCGAACGACCCGGTGCTTGTGCCAACATCATTCAATGGATCGGTAATCTCTATGTGATTATTATTGTGGTGGTGGGCATTTCCATCACTTGGTCCATCGTCAAGGAGCAGACCAATGAGGATGCGAAGGCGGTTGGTACCATTCTAAAATTTATGGGTCTCTTCGTTGGCGGCATTGGGCTTGGCTTTTTGGTGAATGCTCCCTGGTGGTATCGCGAAGTTGGCGCACGCTTTTCCATGGCCCAGCTAGTCTGCAACATTCTTATCATTGTTGCCTTTCTTATCTTGATTTTGCTTTTCGGTAGTGATGCCGAGGATGTGGTGGGAGAGAATTACCAATTGGTCCTGTTTTTCACCCTCTTCTTCCCATTGTTGATTATTGTAAACTTGCCGACAATCTTCGTCCGCCAAGAGGATGGTAGCGACGGAAACACTGTAAGCGACCGGAGTCCTTCAGAGCATGATGACGATGACATGTCACGCGGCACTGCTGGAACTGACGTCGTGTGAAACCAAGAATGCACTAGAATTGATCTTTGATCTTGTTCGTTGATATCAACTCTGTTTACCAGTTGACTTTCTCTGACAGCTAAAAAAGACGACGTGTGTTAAACAAGGCTTCATCTCAAGCTTGTCTTCTTTTGCTTTGTACCGCAAAATGTGTCCATTCGCTCTAAGAGGCGTGGGTAGTGCGTGGATGCTAACGATTGAAAACGACAACCTTTCGCATACAATTACCTCTCAACGTGACGTCTACTATTTCTTTCCACGCTCAAGGAAAGTCAGATTTTTAGGGGAAAACTACAGTGGAAATCCTGTTCGGCTTTCTCCATAGCATTTGCTGTTCATCGAGAGCATTCAATTCGCTAGCAAAGCCTGCCCAATCAGACTTCCAGGCCAATGACAACAAGGACAGAAGTTGTACCCATAAAAGTCGGTGGTATACTTTTTCATCTCGAGCGGACTACCATTCAAGCGCTAAATAATGAATTTTTGAACCAGCTTTTGGACCCATCGACACCATTCAAGAGAGCCACTGATGGCACTATCTATTGTTTGAGTGAAGCCGATCCAGATATCTTTTCCGAATTTGTAAAAACCTAGCCAAGTACGGTATTCCCCGAGGTTTTCGGCTCGACCCTGAAAACAAGGAGGCGATAGAAAGGGAAGCAGATTTTTGGTGCATGTTCTCGTCATTGTCATCATGGAAAAATGTCATCCGCAAACACGAGGCATCGGTCATGATACAAAGAGCAATATTTCAGAATCGATTGAAATCGAAGTTCGAATTTCAATGCAAGCATGGCCCACGCCTCAATCGCTGCTGCGTGTGTGGCGTTCGATGTTGCATAGCTTTTTCGAGCCCCTGCGAAATTGGCAGCTCTCCTTTTTGTCATAACAGCGGAGGGAGCTGTTACAGGCACGCATCGCAATCGTGGTTGTGCCGACCTTGTGGCGAGACAAAGCTTCCTGACTTGGTAGTGTGTTTACTTTCCTGCAACCGCGAGCGTGAAACACGGATAGCATGCTTCAAATGCGCAGGACTTTTGCGGTGGAGGAAACACGGCACGGTGAGTAGCTCCAAGGCATATCATTTTTTAGATGGATATCAACTATATTTATGTCTCGCAGCTCCATACTTCAATAGCTAAATAGCTCTTACTTCGTCCGGTAACGGTTCAAATCTTCCAGTTTGCACATTGGCTTCTATTACTGGCAAGCAGAGCAGTGGCTGGGAAACTCCTCACTAGTGCGTCTGCCAATCTGACACATTTGATCCACCACAGCGCGCAAGAAAGAATGATAGGCAGGATAGGATGACTTGCGTCACTGACAAGTGTTGATTTGCTTGTTCCCTTTTTACGAAAATTCGATGCGAAAGTGTGGATGTTCTTTCCTACTCTTTTACTATTACTCTGGCCCGCCGGTAGCACTTCACTACCTAGCTAGCTAGTAGAGTTTTCTAGTTGTACTCGGAGTACGTACAAGCTAGTACCTATCTAGTACAGTAGAAGTAGCTAATAGCCCATTCCAAAAAATGAGACGCAAAAAACACGTGGTGCTGCTGCTGACAGTGCTACTTTAGTGTAAGAACTTACGCTGGCAAAAAGGAATGAAACGTGGCAAAAAGGAAGTTTACTCACGAGTTGAACCGAACCCCCCTCATTCTTTTGGTATCGCGTCCATCATCGTTGCTGGCGCGGTACGATCGTACTATTACACGTGTACTAACTAACTACGAGTAGTGGGAAACCAATGCTGCCACCACGCTCACTTTCTCTAGAGTGGCAAGGTGAGAACTCGGATTCAGTCTTGATTGGGAAAGTAGCCGTTACTTTTACACAGAGTCGGCTAGTCAACAAAAGAATTTCCAATTTTTTCTTTCCTTCACTTGTTGATCGCTCATCTCAAGCAACCAATGCATGCTACAATACTGTGCAGTAGTTCCATTTGTCAGAATTAGACTAATACTGTATACTACAAGTTTCATTTCATTGAGTTGATTCGTTGTTGCTAGCTATTAGACCTCATTCATTCTTCCATTCGTTGATTCCTGCATTCCTTGATTCGTATCAAAAGCCACAATATTCATCTGGGAGTATATATACTTGTGTTCCCATAAATTTATTGAACGATACAAACAAGAAGAAGCAAGAAAGCGACACAAGAAAAATTTGACAGAATATCATCATGATATCATCATCGTCTTCATCACTTCCATCATCATCAAGACTTGTACTTCCCGAATTTCCAGAGAATTTGTCTTATCCTGGCTGGCCACAAGACAAGGCTTTGGCCGAACAATATTATGTCGAATATGGCGGCAGTACCAGCAGTACCAGCAGCAGCAGCTTGTCTTCTCCCTATACGTGCAAAATTGCCGCCATGAAGAATCGTCAACGCCTCTTCGAGGGAGACCGTTCCCATCCCGATTTAGTCGCCTTGGATACCGCTGTGGCCCGTCAAGAATTCACGTACCAGGGATGGGAGGAAGATGTGGAACACGCCCTGCACATTCATTGTGGAACCACGACGACGACGACGACAACTGGCAATACGAGTATGGTGGGAAATGCCTTGGAAAAGCATGTGCGCCAAATGCAACGCCAGCAGGCCGTCCACGCCAATCGGCATGCCTTTGGCGAATTGCAAGAATTGGATCACTTGCGCGCGACATTAAGCTACGAGGGTTTGGAAGCCGATGTGGCGCAAGCGGAAGAATTGTTTGTGGAATTGGATCAAACTCCGTCGGCGGTTTTTTTCCGAGCCAAACTGCGGGCCATGCTGGTCAAGGAATCGATTCGTGGCCACAAGAGCGACAAACCAGACGAAAAACAAGAAGCACATCCCGATATCATCGCATTGAACAGTCCTGTATTTTCCTATCCAAATTGGCAGGCCGACCACCAAGAAGCCATGGATCGGATTGTGGGAGATTGTCGATTTTATCATCTGGGAGGATTTGCGACGCTGTTGGAACAAATGAAACGAAAACAATGGGTCCACGACTCGTCGTCTTCCAGTTGTACCATCACAAATAATACAACCACACCCGCTCATCCTACCAATAGTAAAATTGCAAGCCTCGAGGCGTTGGACAATTTGCCACTGACCTATCGTGGATGGGAAAAAGACAAACAAGGTGCTCGCGATTTGTTTTATCTTGGCGGGGATTCCACATTTTTTCGTGCCAAAGTAAAAGCTCTGAGCGTCAAACAACACATCCTTGTGGAAGACAAGCGTGATGGAGATGAACATCTGGTCGCATTGGATGCCTGTCACTTTTCCTATCCGGGTTGGCAAGAAGAGAAACAAAAAGCCCAAGATTGCTTGACGGGGGATTGCAAAGATTATCTCTTGTGTGATTTCCCTCGCATGTTCCAGCTCATGAAACGAAGACAACGACTCCACGAAGAGGCCGTGGCGGCTGCCTATTATCAAGAGGAAATGGAGGCCAAAGGTGGCGGTGGTGATCCTGAAAAGAATATTAGTGAGACGGACGATGAAAAATCCACCACTGGATACTCGACTTGTTCGTCCTCCTCCTCCTCCGATGAAAGCAAGGCGTCGTCTACGGCCTCCAATAATGACACTACCGAATGCCTCAAACCAAAATCAATATCCGCCACCACGACCACAACAAGGGGTATGATGTGCACCGTCTGCCTGGAAACCCAATCTACCCATGCCTACATTCCTTGTGGACATCGTTGTTTGTGCGGAGATTGTGCCATCCGGGCAACCGTGGCGGCGGCCGAAAAGCACGATGACATCAAGTGCCCCCTCTGTCGCACCGAGGGAATCTGCATTACCAGAATCTTTTTGTAACCATAAAAAAGACAGAATACCAAAAATGCGAGCATCATTGCGGAAGCAAACATTCATGATCCATTTTTAGCATACTCTTCATAAGATATTATTA
>ENA-ORBV01009373-ORBV01009373.1-microbial-mat-metagenome-genome-assembly--contig:-NODE-9373-length-16096-cov-5.832948_pt1 | contig 16096 bp, 9 predicted proteins | sample MGYA00237777_ERZ505514 | MGnify/ENA primary metagenome ERZ505514 (study PRJEB26160, sample SAMN06269048) | microbial mat metagenome | isolation source: Oligotrophic lake microbial mat | place... | reverse complement strand
GTCGAGGTCCGCCGGATCGGTGGCGAGCTCGCCCATGAGGATCACCAGATCCTTTTGGACGCTGAGCACGTCGGCGGCCACGGCGGCGTCGGTGCAGAACGCGCGCGCCAGCCCGAGGGCGGCGTTCAACTCATCCGCCGTGCCGTAGGCACTGACGCGCGGGTGGGTCTTCGGCACCCGCCGCCCGTACATCAGGGCGGTGGTGCCGTTGTCGCCGGTCAGTGTGGCGATGGACATGGAAGGATCGGACCTCCGGGGTCCCGGGGCTCAGCCCAGGACCGGTTCAGCCGCCTCCGCATGTTCTGCGGGTACGAGCGGTTCGGCGAGTTCCTTGGCCTTGATCTCGCGATAGATGTCGAAGCCGGTGCCGGCCGGGATCAGGTGCCCCATGATCACGTTCTCCTTGAAACCGCGCAGGCGGTCGGACTTGCCGAGTGTGGCGGCTTCGGTGAGAACGCGGGTGGTGTCCTGGAACGAGGCCGCGCTGATGAACGAATCGGTCTCGAGCGACGCCTTGGTGATGCCGAGCAGGACCGGGCTCGCCTCGGCGGGCTTGCCGCCCACCTCGATGACGCGCTGGTTTTCGTTGTCGAACTCCATGCGGTCGACCTGATCGCCCCAGAGGAGTGCGGTATCACCGGGATCGGTGATTTTGACCTTGCGAAGCATCTGGCGGACGATGATCTCGATGTGCTTGTCGTTGATCTCCACGCCCTGGAGGCGGTAGACCTCCTGCACCTCGTTGACGAGATGTTCCTGGAGTTCCTGGGGTCCGCAGACGTCGAGGATCTCGTGCGGGACGACCGGTCCTTCGGTGAGCTGGGAGCCCTTCTCGATCCGGTCGCCGTTGAACACGATGATGTGTTTGTTGAGCGGGATGAGATGCTCCTCCTCACCCTTGGTGTCGGGATCGCGGACGATCAGGCGGCGTTTGCCGCGAACCGACCCGCCGATCTCCACCAGACCGTCGATCCGGGCGATTTCGGCGGCGTCCTTCGGACGGCGCGCCTCGAACAGTTCCGCCACACGGGGAAGACCGCCGGTAATGTCCTTGGTCTTCGCGATTTTCCGCGGGGTTCGCGCCAGGCGCGCCCCGGCATGGACCTTGGCGCCCTCCTTGACGTCGATGTGCGCCCCGGCAGGGATCGAGTAGTTGGCGACCACCTGTTTGGCGTCGTCGACAATGACGATCTGCGGATGCAGATCCTCCTTGTGCTCGATGACGACGAGTCCGGCGAGACTGGTGGCCTCGTCGACCTCGCGCTTCATCGTGACCCCGGGAATCATGTCGCGGAACTCGATCCGTCCGGCTTTCTCGGTGAGGATCGGCACGTTGTACGGATCCCATTGGATGAAGGTCTCGCCTTTCTTGACCGGGGCGCCGTCGCCGCGGGAGATGGTCGAGCCGATCACGACGTTGTAACGCTCGAGCTCACGACCGTCCGGCGCGTGGATGCTGACCGACCCGTTCTTGTTGAGCACGATCCAGGTGCCGTCCAGGGCCTGCACGGTGCGCAGGTCGCTGAACTGCAGCACGCCGTCGTTCTTGGCCTTCACGACCGGCTGCTTGAACGTCTGGCTCGCGGTGCCGCCGATGTGGAAGGTCCGCATCGTGAGCTGCGTGCCGGGCTCGCCAATCGACTGCGCGGCGATGATGCCCACCGCCTCGCCGATCTTGACCAGCAGACCGGTGGCCAGGTTGCGCCCGTAACATTTCGCGCAGATTCCCCGCTTCGATTCGCAGGTGAGCACCGACCGGATCTTGAGCCGCTCGACGCCGATGGACATGAGCGAATCGCCGACCTTTTCCTCGATGAGCTGCCCGACTTCGACCGCCGCCCTGCCGGTGACCGGGTCCTTGACGGTCTCGCAGCTGGTGCGTCCGACGATGCGGGTCTTGAGATCCACGACCTCCTCGTCGCCCTCGTAGATCGGCTCGACGGTGATGCCATTGACGGTGCCGCAATCCTCGACCGTGACGATCACGTCCTGGGCGGCGTCCACGAGCTTGCGGGTGAGGTAACCGGAGTCGGCGGTCTTGAGCGCCGTGTCGGCGAGGCCCTTGCGGGCGCCGTGCGTCGAGATGAAGTATTCGAGCACGGTGAGTCCCTCGCGGAAGTTCGAGGTGATCGGCCGTTCGATGATATCGCCCGAGGGTTTGGCCATGAGGCCGCGCATCCCGCCGAGCTGCTTCACCTGCTGGCGATTGCCGCGCGCCCCCGAATCGACCATGAGGTAGACCGGGTTGAACTCGTCGCGTCCGTCGTTGTGCTGGATGGCGCTGAACAGTGCGTTGGTGACCTGCTCGCCCGTGTGGGTCCAGATATCGATGATCTTGTTGTAGCGCTCACCCGGCGTGATGATGCCGCGGCGGTATTGGTTGTCGACCTCGGCCACCTGTTTGTGGGCCTTTTCGAGTTCGGTCTTTTTCTCCTTCGGGATGATCATGTCGGAGATCCCGATGGAAATTCCGGACCGGGTCGCCTCGCTGAACCCGAGCGACTTGAGCCGGTCGAGGGCGAAGACGGTCTCCTTCTGGCCAACCGCCTGGTAACAGCGCCAGATGATGTCGCTGAGCTGCTTTTTGGCGGCGGGCCGGTTGTAGAATCCGAGCTGGCGCGGCCAGATCTGATTGAACCGCACCCGGCCGATTGTGGTGAGGACGATGCGGGCGGTCTTGTTCCCGTAAATCGTTTCAGTGCCGCGATCCGGGTTGCGGAAGTAGATCCACTGATGGGTGGTGGAGCCGCGCCGCGACCGGTCGATGCGCATTTCGGCCTCGGCGAACTCGACTTCGACGGGGTCGTCGAACACCCGCATTTTGCCGGTGTGGATGAGCTGGGCGGCCTTGGCGTTGTCGGCCACGCGGCTCTTGAGCATCTCGCGCTCGGTATCGTTGCGGGCCTTGCCGAGATCCTTTTCATTGAGGAGGCGCCCCTCCTCGGTGTAGTGGAACTCGGGCGGCTTCGGCACATGCGGCCGCGGGGCCTGGGTCATGTAGTAGCAACCAAGCGTGATGTCCTGCGACGGCGTCGTGATCGGCTTCCCGCTCGAGGGCGAGAAGATGTTGTTCGGGGCCAGCATGAGCAGCCGGGCCTCGAGCTGGGCCTCGACGGAGAGCGGCACGTGAACGGCCATCTGATCGCCGTCGAAGTCGGCGTTGTAAGCGGTGCAGACGAGCGGATGGATGCGGATCGCCTCGCCCTCGATGAGGACCGGCTCGAACGCCTGGATCGAGAGGCGGTGCAGGGTCGGTGCGCGGTTCAGCAGCACCGGGTGCCCTTTGGTGACCTCCTCGAGGATGTCCCACACCTCGGGGGTCTGGCGCTCGATCATCTTCTTGGCGCTGCGCACGGTGTGCACATGGCCGAGTTCCTTGAGCCGGCGGATGATGAACGGCTCGAACAGGACGAGGGCCATCTTCTTGGGAAGACCGCACTGGTGCAGTTGGAGTTCGGGACCGATCACGATGACGGAACGGCCCGAGTAATCGACGCGCTTGCCGAGAAGGTTCTGCCGGAAACGTCCGCTCTTGCCCTTGAGCATGTCGGAAAGCGACTTGAGCGGGCGATTGCCCGCGCCGGTGACCGGGCGTCCATGGCGGCCGTTGTCAAACAGCGCATCAACGGCCTCCTGGAGCATCCGCTTTTCGTTGCGGATGATCACGTCGGGTGTCTTGAGCTGGAGAAGGGTCTTGAGCCGGTTGTTCCGGTTGATCACGCGCCGGTAGAGATCGTTGAGATCCGAGGTTGCGAACCGTCCGCCTTCGAGCGGAACCAGCGGGCGCAGATCCGGCGGGATGACGGGAAGCACCTCGATGATCATCCACTCGGGCCGGGAACGGCTGGACTGGAAGCCCTGGACGAGCTTGAGCCGTTTGGCGATTTTCTTGCGGACCTGTTTGCTGCGGGTGGCAGTCATTGCCTCCTCGAGTTCCTTCTGGAGCCCGGCGAGATCGGCCTGGGAGAGGATCTCCTTGATGGCATCGGCCCCCATGCCCGCCTTGAATGAGTCGCTGTATTGTTCCTGGGCCTCGCGGTACTCGGCTTCGGTCAGCAACTGACATTTCTGGAGCGGCGTGTTGCCCGGGTCGACGACGATGTAATCCTCGTAGTAGATGACGCGTTCGAGCTGGCGGCTCGACATGTCGAGCATCAGCCCGATGCGCGAGGGCATGCACTTGTAGAACCAGATGTGCGAGACCGGCACGGCCAGTTCGATGTGGCCCATCCGTTCGCGGCGGACGCGCGAGAGGGTGACCTCGACGCCGCAACGGTCGCAGATGACGCCCTTGTGCTTGATGCGCTTGTATTTCCCGCAGGAGCATTCCCAGTCCCGGGTCGGGCCGAAAATGCGTTCGCAGAAGAGACCGCCCTTCTCGGGCTTGAAGGTCCGGTAGTTGATGGTCTCCGGGTTTTTGACCTCGCCCTTCGACCACGAGCGGATCGTGTCGGGGGCGGCGACGCTGATGGATACCTCGTCAAAAGCGGCGGGGCGTTCCTCACCGACGAGTTCGCGGAAATTGAAGTCGTTCATGGCGGTGTTTCGGGTGCTGGGTGCGTTGCGTCAGAACGTGGGACCCACGGCCGAGGCGGCCGCAGTGGCGGCGCCGACGGGGGCTCCGCCTTTGCTGCCGACCTTCACGTCGAGCCCGAGGCTCTGCATTTCCTTGATGAGGACGTTGAACGATTCCGGGGTGCCGGCCTCGAGGGAGTTGTCGCCCTTGACGATGGACTCGTAGATCCGGGTGCGGCCCTGCACGTCGTCAGATTTGACGGTGAGCAGTTCCTGCAGGGTGTAGGCGGCGCCATAAGCCTCGAGGGCCCAGACCTCCATCTCACCGAAGCGTTGTCCGCCATACTGCGCCTTGCCGCCCAGCGGTTGCTGGGTGACGAGCGAGTAGGGCCCGACGGCGCGGGCGTGGATCTTGTCGGCGACGAGGTGGCCGAGCTTCATCATGTAGATGTGCCCGACAACCACCTCCTGGTCGAACAGCTCCCCGGTGTGTCCGTCGCTGAGGCGGGCTTTCCCGTTGGCGAGAATCCACTGGAACCCGTCCACTTTGCGGGCCTCGTCGAGATACTCGCGGATTTTCTCCTCCGAGATGCCGTCGAAAACCGGGGTGGCGACCCGAAACCCGAGCGCCCTGGCGGCGACGCCGAGGTGGGTTTCCAGAACCTGGCCGACGTTCATCCGGCTCGGCACGCCGAGCGGGTTGAGCACGATGTCGACCGGCGATCCGTCGGAGAGGAACGGCATGTCCTCTTCGGGCACGATCTTCGCGACCACGCCCTTGTTGCCGTGGCGTCCGGCCATTTTGTCGCCGACGCTGAGCTTGCGCTTGCTGGCGATGTAGACCTTGACCTGCTTGATGATGCCGGGATCGACGTCGTCGCCCTCGCTGATGCGGTCCAGCTGACGGTCCCGCTCCATCTCGAGTTCCTGGAACCGGTGCTCAAACGCCCCGATGATCTCTCGGATCTTGTTCCGGATCGGGCTGGGATCAATCTCGATGTGCTGGTAGACGCCCGCGAGCTTTCGCAGCAGGGTCTTGGTGATCTTGCGGTTCGCGGGGATGATGATCTCGCCCGTCTCGGCGTTCACCACGTCGAGCGGGATTTTCTCGCCCAACAGGATGTTCGAGAGCGCCTCGGTGAGTTGCTCATGCAGCTCCCCCTTCTTTTTCTCGTGATCGTCGAGGATCGTCTTCTTCTGGCGGCGTTTCTCGCTCTCGGTGAGCTTCTCGCGCTGGATCTCCTTGCGGGAGGAGACCTTCACGTCCATCACGATGCCGTAGGTGCCGGAGGGCACCACCAGCGAGGTGTCCTTCACGTCGGCGGCCTTCTCGCCGAAGATGGCGCGCAGCAGGCGCTCCTCGGGGGCGAGCTCGGTCTCGGATTTCGGCGTGATTTTGCCGACCAGGATGTCGCCCGGCTTCACTTCCGCCCCGACCCGGATCACGCCGTCGGGACCGAGATTGGCAAGGGCTTCCTCGCTGACGTTCGGGATGTCCCGGGTGATTTCCTCGGGCCCGAGCTTCGTGTCGCGCGCGCCGATCTCGAACTCATCGATGTGGATCGAGGTGTAGATGTCCTCCTTGACGATCCGTTGGCTGATCAGGATGGCATCCTCGAAGTTGTAGCCGTTCCACGGCATGAACGCCACCAGCACGTTCCGGCCCAGAGCCAGCTCGCCGTGCTCGGTGTTCGGTCCGTCCGCAATGACCTGCCCCGCCTTGATCGACTGTCCGCGGCGGACGATCGGCCGTTGGTTGATGCAGGTGCTCGCGTTCGAGCGCATGAATTTGCGCAGCTCGTAGACGTAAACGCCGTCGGACGGGTCGTGACGGAGTTTCTTTTTCGACTCCGGCAGGGCGCCATCGGCGGTGATGACGATCTGTTCGGCGGTGACGGAGGCGATTTTGCCGCTGCCCTCGGAAACGATCACGGCGCGCGAGTCGCGGGCGACTTTGCCTTCGATGCCGGTGCCGACGAGCGGCGCCTCGGATTGAAGGAGCGGGACGCCCTGGCGCTGCATGTTCGAGCCCATGAGGGCGCGGTTGGCGTCGTCATGCTCGAGGAACGGGATCAGGCCGGCGGCGACGGAGACGAGCTGCTTGGGCGAGACGTCCATGTAGTGGACCTTCGAGGGTTCCACTTCGAGAAAGTCCCCGCGGTAACGGATCGAGACGCGGTCGGTGGTGAAGTTCCCCTTCTCATCGATGGGGGCGTTCGCCTGGGCGACGAGGTAGTTCTCCTCCTGATCGCCAGTGAGGTAATCGACCTTGTCGGTGACCCGTCCGTTGATGACCTTGCGGTAGGGCGTTTCGATGAACCCGAACTCATTGATCCGGGCGTAGGTCGAAAGCGACGCGATGAGCCCGATGTTCGGTCCTTCCGGCGTTTCGATTGGGCAGATGCGGCCGTAGTGCGAGGGATGGACGTCGCGCACCTCGAACCCGGCGCGATCGCGGGAGAGACCGCCCGGCCCGAGGGCCGAAAGGCGGCGTTTGTGGGTCAGCTCGGCCAGAGGATTGGTCTGGTCCATGAACTGCGAGAGCTGGCTGCGCCCGAAGAAGTCGCGGATCACCGCGCTCAGGGCCTTCGGGTTGACCAGCTTTTGCGGGGTCATGCCGTCGAGGTTGATGTCGAACAGCGTCATCCGCTCCTTGACCAGCCGCTCGGTGCGGGCGAGGCCCACGCGGCACTGGTTGGCGAGCAGTTCGCCGACGGTCCGGACGCGGCGGCTCCCGAGGTGATCGATGTCATCGAGCACCCCCTCCCCGCGGCGGAGCGCGGTGAGATATTTCATCGCCCCGACGAAATCGTCGTTGGTGAGCACCCGCTCGCCCTGATTGACGCCGACGCCAAGTTTCTGGTTGATCTTGTAGCGTCCGACGCGTCCCAGATCATACTTCTTCGGATCGAAGAACAGTCGTTTGAGCAGGCTGCGGGCGTTCGCCACGGTGGGCGGATCGCCGGGGCGGAGGCGGCGGTAGATGTCCTTGAGCGCCTCTTCCTCGTCTCGGGCCGGGTCCTTGCGGAGGGCCTTGATGATGGTGTCGTCCTGCTTGGTGTCGACGACGGCGACTTCCTTGACCCCGAGGGTCAGGAGCTGGCGGACGATGGCCGGGGTGAGCGGTTCGAAGGCGCGGGCGACGAGAATCTCGCCATCCCGGACGTCGGCCACGGGCACCTTGGTGCCGATCTCCTCCTCGTCGAGTCCATCGCGGAGCTTGAGGGGTTCGATGGAGTGGAACAGGCGGATGATCTGTTCATCCGACCCGTACCCGATGGCGCGCAGAAAGGTGGTCGCGAGGAATTTGCGGCGGCGTTTGCGGCGATCCAGGTAGATGTAGAGCAGGTCGCTGGTGTCGAACTGCACTTCGAGCCAGGAACCGCGATCGGGGATGATCCGGAAGCTGTAGAGGATCTTGCCGTTGAGATGGATGGTCGACTCGAAGCAGATGCCCGGGGAGCGGTGGAGCTGGCTGACCACCACTCGCTCGGCGCCGTTGATGACGAAGGTGCCCTGCGGGGTCATGAGCGGGATTTCGCCCATGTAAACGGTCTCTTCCTTGACCCCTTTTTCGTCCTTGAGGGTGAAGGTGATGTGAAGCGGGGCGCTGAAGGTCAGCCCTTCCCGCTGGCATTCATGGGCGGAGAGCTTGGGATCGCCGATCTGGTAGCTGGCGAAGTCGAGCAGGACCTTGCCGTCGTAGCTCTCGATGGGAAACACCTCGCGTAACACGGCCTGGAGCCCGGTGTCCTTGCGCTTCGAGGGAGAGACTTCCTTCTGGAGAAAGTCAATGTACGAGTTGAGCTGCAGCTCGATCAGGTTCGGCGGCTCGATGGCTTCTTTCAACTTGCCGAAGTAAAGACGTTCTGCGGGCATGGGCGGGTGTGGTGTGGAACTCCGGGTGAGCCGTCTGGCTCAGGCCGTCCGCGCGGCGGCATGCGGGGTTCCGATGGTTGGGCTGACGCGGAAAAGAAACACAGGGCGGTGGGTCGGTCCCGGGGCGGAATCAGATACCGGCAGAGCCGTGTCCGGGGCAGAAAAACCCGCAGGACCCCGCCGGAATTCCGTGGGGCCATTGCAGGTGTTTAAATGCTGGGACGCGGCGTGCTGGCGGATAAGTCGGAATCCGGTCGCGGGTGAGTTTGTTAACTTGAGAGAAGTCCCGCGCCGCGGCAAGCAGAATTTTTGGAAATTCTGCCCGCCGCGGGCACGGTGGATGGGATCGGAAGGCTGCGGACGGACGGCGGGGGTCGGATTACTTGATCTCGACCTTGGCGCCGGCGGCTTCCATTTTCTTCTTGATCTCTTCGGCCTCTTCCTTCGGCACGCCTTCCTTGATCGGCTTGGGCGCGCTTTCGACGAGGGCCTTGGCGTCGGCAAGACCGAGTCCGGGCACGCAGGCGCGGACTTCCTTGATGACGCCGATCTTGTTGGCGCCGACCTCTTTGAGGATGACGTCGAACGCGGTCTGCTCCTCGACGGCTGCCGCGGCGGCACCGCCGCCGGCGGGGGCCGCTGCCACAGCCACGGCGGCTGCGGCGCTCACGCCCCATTTGGCTTCCAACTGTTTCACGAGGTCGGCGACTTCGAGGACCGTGAGTCCGCTGAGTTGCTCGACCAGGGTTTCGGTATTTGCTGCCATTGTCTTGTTCTCCTACTCTCTGCTAGTGGCGTCGTCGCGCCCCGAAGCCTCAGGGCATTTCAGTGCCGACGGCTGCCGGCCCCGACGAAGCTCCTTGTTGGTTTGGTTGATTGCGGGACGTGGCTTCTTCGACCCGCAAAGGTTGGTATCCGCCGTCGGGCGGGCGCGGAACGCCCGGCGCCCGGCGGGAAAATCATGCGGCGGCGGCGGCCTCCGGTTCGGCTGCTTGATCGGCCTTGGCCTGAAGCACGCGGGCGAGGCGGGAGGCGGGCTCATTGAGCAGTCGGACGAGATTGCCGGCCGGGGTTTGCAGCAGCCCGAGGAACTGCGCCTGCAACACTTCCTTGGGCGGAAGATCGGCGAGGGCAGCCACCTGTTCGGCGGAGAGCAGGGCCTTGTCGAGCACGCCCAGTTTGAGGGCGGGCTTCTGGAACTCGGCCTTGAAATTCTTCAGCACTTTGGCCGCGGCGCACACATCCTTGTCGCCGGTGACAATCGCGCTCTGGCCCTGGAGCACCCCGTTGAGCTCGGGCAGGCCGAGCTCCGAGGCGGCCCGGCGCAGGAACGTGTTTTTCACGACCTTGCAGGCGGCGCCCTGGGCTGCGAGCCGATTGCGAAGCTCGCTGAACTGCAGGACATTCAGCCCCGCGTAATCGATCAGGAGGAGGAACGGCGAGGCGTCGAGCCGCTGCCGCAGGTCGTCAATGATGCTGGCTTTTTCGGGTCTCATCGGTGCGAAAGGGTTGGGAAGGCTCGGGAATCAGCTCCGGTAAGGAGAAACATCAATCCGCAGCCCGGGCATCATCGTGGCTGCAAGGGTTGCATTCAGAAGGAAGACCCCCTTGGCGGTGGCGGGCCGCGCCTTGGTGAGCGCGTCGATCACAGCCCGGCTGTTGTCGAGCAGCGCGGCGGGACTGAAGGAGAATTTGCCGACGGGCACGGCGATGTTGCCATTCTTGTCGAGCTTGAACTCGACGCGGCCGGCTTTGACCTCGCGGATCGCCTTGGCGGTGTCGTCGGTGACGGTCCCGGTCTTCGGGTTCGGCATCAGACCGCGCGGGCCGAGCACTTTGCCGAGCTTGCGGACTTCCGCCATTGCGCCGGGTGTGGCGACCGCCACGTCGAAATCTTGGAAGCCTTCCTGGCATTTCTGGACCATGTCCTTGAACCCGACATATTCCGCCCCGGCATCCCGGGCAGCCTGGGCCGAAGCCCCTTCGGCGAACACGAGCACCCGGACATTCTTACCGCTCCCGTGCGGGAGAGGGCAGGTGCCCCGGACCATTTGGTCGGACTGCTTCGGGTCGACCCCGAGCCGGAACGACAGGGTGACCGTCTGGTCGAACTTCGTCGCGGGCATCGTCTTGAGGACTTCCACCGCGTTGTCGAGGGGATAGGCGCGGGCCGAATCCACCTTGTCGGCGGCTGCGCGATATCGTTTGCTGCGTTTTTGTGCCATGGTGATTTGCAGTGCGGACGTCCGCCGGACCAGACTCCTGCTTGGTTTGGGTTGGGCCGCAGCTTCCAGGGGTTTCCGGCCGGGATTCGCGGGGGACGGAGATAATCGTCACCCGCGCGGAGGTGTCAACGAGAAATCCTGGAAACTTTCACCCGCCAAACCCGCGACGCCAAACCCACGACGCCAGACATCGGCGAGCACCACGTCGAATTCCGCCATCTGCAAGGCCACGCACATCGGCAGGAGATCGGAGGCCCCGAACCGGGCCTGCTCGACCAGCCCGACGAACAGGTAGGGATCCCAGTCGGATTGTTTCGCCGCATCCGGCGAAACCGCCGACGCGACCCGATGCAGGTCACCGAAGAAGGTGAGCGGCCCCGTCCGGCGAAACCAATACCGGGCGTTGTCCAGGTCCCCTTCGCGCCGATGGATCATGCCGTGAAGGTAGGCGCCCGGGCCCGAGGCATCGTCCTGCACGATCCGATGGGCGTCGTCGATCGCATCGAACCGGTAAAGCAGGAGGGCACGGAGCAACGGCACGCAGGCGGGGTCCTTCGGAAGGCGTCCCCCCGTAAGCTCGGCCTCGGTGGCCTCGCGCACCCGGCTCACCTGCACGGGATCGAACCACTCGGTCGGGAACAGCCGTTCGAGGGTTCCGGGCTGAAGCAACAGGCGCTCGATGAGGTCGGGATACGGGCTTTTCACCAGATCACTTTAACGGGCCTCCGTTCCGCCGCCAAGTCGGATGCGACCCGGGTTCCCATCGGGCCGGCCGGATGCTGGTCCCCATCATCGACGACGTTGGCTCCCTCTCTTCCGGTTCTGTTCCGGCGGCGACAGGTCACTCTATTTCCCTTGCCTTCGAACTTGCTGCAAAACCGACCAGCTCCTTCGCTGTCCACCCGCAGCGTGCCACCTAGGCGCCAAGGATCGTGCAGCGCACAGATTTCTCTTGATACATTCGCGTGGCGATCCCCCCTCTCGTTACGCTCATGCAGCGCCCCTTGCTCCGAGTTGGCCGCACGGCTCTCAGGTGGGGATTGTGCTGCCAGGCGGCGGTCGTGTTCGCGGGACCCCTCGACCAGCCATCTGCGCGTTCCGCCTCCGTTGAGTTTGATCTGGGACCGCGTTCGGTGCTTTTCGAGCGGGTTACAGCGCGAGGGCGACACCCGCTGGGACTACGGGTATGACGATCTGGGCCAGGTGACCAGTGGCGTGCGCAAGACAGGGAACGGCACCGCGATTCCGGGGTTCAATTTCGCCTACGATTTCGACGAAATCGGAAACCGGGAATCCGCCACGATCAACGGGCGCATCGAAAGCTATTCCCCAGACATCCTGAATCTCTACACCGCCAAGACAAACGCCGGAGCATTTGATGTGGTGGGCACGGTGGCGGCGAATGAGACCGTGGTGGTTCGCGGAGCCACGCCCTCCTCGCCGCCGATCCCAGCCTCCCGGGTCCAGAATTGGTTCGCCGCCCAGCAGACAGCCAACAACACCGCGGGTCCCGTCCTCGCCAACGCCACGGTGCTTGCGGCCATTCCGGGCGGGGGACCCGGTGGAAACGACGTCGTCACCATCCAGAACCGGTCGCAGCTGGTTCGCCCGGCGACTGAGACGTTCACGAACGACGATGATGGCAGCCTAGTCGCGGACGGGCTCTCGACCTACACGTGGGACTGCGAAAATCGGCTCGTTGCGGTCACGCCGAAGACGGGCAACGAAGTGCTGCTCGGTGCCAAGTTCGCGTTCGGATACGACGGGGAGTCCCGCCGCATCTGGTCTGAGCGGACGCCCTGGGTGGCCGGAAACTCGACTTGGGCCAGCCCGGTCCGAACCCGGTTCGTTTATGACGGCTGGAACGTGATCGCCGAACTCACTCAGGTTTCAGGTTTCCCGTTTCAGGTTTCCTCCTCCTTCACCTGGGGACCTGATTTGAGTGGCACGATGCAGGGGGCGGGCGGGATTGGCGGATATCTGTTCTTCCGCCCGGCCTCGAGCCCCTCACTGGCTTCCACCCCCTTCTACGACGGCAACGGAAACGTGCTGGGTCTCCTCGCCACCGATGGCCAGACCGTCACCGCCCGCTACGAGTATGGCCCGTTCGGCGAGCCCCTCGCCAAGTCCGGTCCGGTCGCCGATCTGAATCCGTTCCGCTGGAGCACCAAGTTCACAGATGAGACCGGGTTGGTCGCGTATCCGCGGCGATATCTTAACCCGGGAACCGGACGCTGGGTCGGCACCGATCCACTAGGCGAAGAGGGAGGGCTGAACCTTCTAGATTATCTCAATAACGACCCTGTTTCGGCGGTCGATCCACTTGGACTCAAGATCGACAGATGCACGGTGGCAGTGTCCACATTGACCGCCACACCAGACTCAACCCTTAAGTCGGAAGGACAAACCACAATCAATGCTCCGGACATCGAGGAGCGTAATTGGGGGGTGGTCGGCACATTGAACATGACTGGCAAGCCGGACCTGAAGATCAAGTTCAATCCTACGCTCGTCTCGGACCCCAACGTTGGCCCTCCCTTTGATGCGGCCGGACGAACGGTGATGCAACATGAGCACATCCACGCAGAGTACAGAAAAGAGGAATGGAACCAAGTGGCTGACGAACTGAATTCGATCGAAGGATGCCACTGGGGCAAGTGTTGGGCTCTGGCTCGGAAGTTACACAAGAAGATTGTCGAGGTATACCGTGCCGACTGGCAGCGCAAGCATTGGGAACTACACGGGGGCGGTGGGCCGCCGGCCGACTGGACAGGTCTAATCAACCTCAAGTCGGAGTTCGCCACGGGGGACTGCTGGTGAGCATCAAGGGCCTGGGGCTGCTTTGCAGTCTTGTGGGTTTCGCTGTTGGCTTGCTGGTTGGCTGGGTTCCTCGAACTTACTTCGAGGAGCACTTCCTTTACGTCAGTGACCATAACATTGATTGGCCCCGAGTTTCCTCGGGACAGCTTGCGGGGCTTAATGAAGTCGTTCAGAGAGCCGTTGCGAGCAAAGGGGATCGGTTTCGATGCGCCATTGTGCCGAGCGAGGGAGGGACGCAAGCGCACATTCATGTATGGAGCGTCTCGGCGGGCGGGCGCGTTCCGCCAGATGTTGTGGCCACGGTACTTGCGGCGAGCAGAAATGCGACGAACCTACTGCCTACTTTGGACCATGGTTACGGGGTCGCTCCCGCGGGTAATGCGAGGCCACAAAAGTAGCGTGCGGTTGCGGGTTGCAAAAACTCCGCTCCATCGGAAAGCATCGATGATGAGTGCGCGTAACAGTTTAGCCCGATAGGTTCGGCACTGGCTGGCTACCGAAAATAACGTCTTGGGCGTGATGGGGGGAGGAGCGGAAGAGGGCGCGAAACATGTCGATGACTTTTGCTCCTTGGAGGGCGGCGGTTTGGGTGAGGGAGCCGAAGAGGGAGATGTTGTCCGAGCCGGTCGCGCTGCGGGATCCCATGCAGACTTTGCGGAAGATCACGAGCGGGCGCAGGGAGCGTTCGGCATGGTTGTTGGTGGGAGGTCCACCGTGTTCGATGAAGGCGAAGAGTTGCGGGTATTCGCGGGAGGTTGGGATGAGCCGCTTGCGGAGGGTTTCGGCTTTCTCGAAGGCCAGCGGCTTGCGGCAGATCGGGGCGAACTTTTTGCGGAACTGATCGGCGAGTTTTTTGCGCGCCCCTGTTTGTTTGGGAACAACGACCGCGCACGCCTCTTTCAAAAGGGAGCCCAGCGATTGGGAGAACCGCACGGAGGGCGCATCGGCCCCATCGATCAAGGCCAACTCCTCGCCGATTTCTTTGCTTTTGCGCAGGAGGTGGGCGAGACAGCTTTGCCGTCCTCCAGCGCAGTCGATGGCGTTGTAGGCGGCGTAGGCGTCGGTCACCAGGAACCCGTCTAGCTTGTCGCCAAGAAGGCTTTTGGCAGCCTGGGAGCTGCGGTGGGGATCGATACGGAAGACGGAGAGCGACTCGTTGCCCGCATACCAGAGCCAATAGTTTTTCCCATCCTCACGCCAGTGGGTCTCATCGGCATGGACCCAATCGGCGACGCGTATCTTTTGGATCAGATCCTGGTAGATGGGGCGGGCGTTGACCCCGGCGCGCTTCTCGAAGCCCAGGGTGCTGGCCGGAACAAAATCGATTCCGAAAAGGGTGCCCATGGCCTCGGAGATTTTCCGGTAGGGCACCTTCAGGGAATGGCGCAAATAGAGGGCGGTGGCTTTGGCGTTCGGGCCGATGGGAGCGAAGGGCAGTTCGCCCTCGAGGGGGTGGATCACCTGACGCTGGCAACTCGGGCAGAAGGCGGTGTCGTGGACATAGGAGGTCACGAGCGTTTGGGGGACGAGCACGATGTCTTCCTGGATGTAGGAGGTTTGGCCGCTGATGGTCGTGTCGGTCGCGCTCTGGCAGTGGGAGCAGATCAGCGGAGCCTCGACGTGGATGTGTCGGTCAATGCGTTCGGGAACTTTTCTCGCCCAAGGCGGATGTCCCAGGGGGGCTCCCCGGCGCTTCTGCGGCTGGGCCGCGCAACACGGGTCGCCGGCAGCCTCATCGCGCCGGGAGGGCTTGGCTTTTGAAGACTTGAAGCGGCTTTGGTGGAGGAGTTTGTTTTCTGCCTTCAGAGCGTCGATTTCCTGCTTCTGCTCCGAGACGACGCGGTGGAGGCTTGCATTTTCTTGGGCCATTTGTTCGCGGATCTGCCAGTGCTCGTGCTCCCGCAACTTGGCGCGCTGATACTCCTCAAACATCCAGAAAGCGGACAATCCTTCCAAGTGCGGGCAGTTGTCGCGGTAAGGGCAGACAAAGCCATCGGGAGCTGTCTTCCATCGTCCCATGTCAGCGGGGGTCCTTCGCTTTGAGCAAGGCCCAATTGACCTCGGAGAGTTCTTTGAGCAACTCTTTGAGTTTGCGGTGTCGATCAATCCTCGTCTGCACCTCTTTGAGCATCCCCGCCCGGATGTATTTGGTGCGGGTTTTGCCCTTCTCGGCAGTGGTGAGGCTGAACCCGCCACGCACCCCCTGGGTGGTGACGGACCCCATGAGGAAGTCCAAATTGCTTGAGATTTCCTTGCGAAGGCGTTCCGCCTTTTGGCTGAGATTCCAAGTGCTTGCAGGCATATAAGAAAAGAAAGACCGGCGCACTAATGCGCCTGTTTCCAATAAAAGGCAAGTGCTATCTTCCAAGAAACCAAAAAAACATTTTCACCAACCGGCGATTTCACCCAACAAACGGCTAAACTATTACCGGGTAATAGGGTCATAATAGGGGTCAGTCCTTGCATCTCATCAGTTTGTTTTGGGATCGCCTGGCCAGGTGCCCCACCAGACGGTGCCGCACAGTATGCCGGACGGTGTAGGTCCCTTGAAGCCATCGTGGTATAATAGGGGTCAGACCTGAATGGCACTAACTTAAGGCAGATTTGGGACGTTTTGATCTGGGGTGATCGGGAGGGGATCCGGGCGGGGTTTCGAG
>ENA-ORBV01009372-ORBV01009372.1-microbial-mat-metagenome-genome-assembly--contig:-NODE-9372-length-16097-cov-5.587203_pt1 | contig 16097 bp, 13 predicted proteins | sample MGYA00237777_ERZ505514 | MGnify/ENA primary metagenome ERZ505514 (study PRJEB26160, sample SAMN06269048) | microbial mat metagenome | isolation source: Oligotrophic lake microbial mat | place... | reverse complement strand
AAAGAACACTCTAAATGCTAAGGACAATTCTAAGCAAATGGCGAAGCACCAGCGATGGAAGGCGCTGGATCCAGGCACTAGAAGCGGCATTAAAGAGCAGGTATTGAATATGTTGAAGGCTCCCGAAAAGCCTTACGCTCACACAGCGGCTCAAGCCGCCGCAGAAATCGCTGCAATCGAACTTCCGTACGACGGAGAATGGCCCGCCTTCCTTCCCTCCCTCATTGAGGGATGTACCAATCCGCAGAGCCCGGAGCTGCTCAAGATCGTCTCCATTGAATGTCTCGGATTTACGGCGGAACGTCTGGCCGAAATCACTGATTTTACGGATGTCCCTGAACTTGGTGAGGCAACGGTGAATTCAATGCTCACAGCCATTGTCAATGGAACTCAACCCGGGAACTCTGATCAGATCCGGTTGGCAGCTAGTGTGGGGTTGCGTAACGCTCTCATATTTGCAAACAAAAACTTTGAGAAAAAGGTCGAACGAGACGCCATTATGTCGGCTATTTGTGAAGCAACGAGATGCACCGATGACAATGTCCGTATGGCCGCTTACGACTGCCTAGCGCAGATTGCGTTTCTGTACTACAGCTATCTTCAGGACTACATGACAACTCTCTTTGAAATGACGGTAGCGGCTATCCGAACTGACGACGAGATGGTCGCCAAGAGCGCTGTTGAGTTTTGGAATACCATCTGCGATGTCGAGCAAGAGCGACTAGATGAAGCAGCCGAATTCGCTGATCAAGGTCTTCCGGTACCACCAGATAGAGCATGTGTTCGTTATGTTGAAGCAGCATTGCCGCAGCTAGTTCCTCTCCTTTTAGAAACACTCACAAAGCAGGACCCCGACAATGACGAGGACAACTACAACTTGCATATGGCCGGAAGCGTTTGTCTCAGCTTGATGAGTCAAACTGTAGAAGATCCCATTGTTGCTGGTGTCATGCCATTCGTAACGCAAAATATCCAGAACCCAGATTGGAGGTTCCGAGACGCCGCCATCATGGCCTTCCAATGCATTCTTGATGGCCCGACGACAGAGTCCATTGGCACGCCCGTGTCGCAGTCCATCGCTCCGTTGTTGCAGGCTCTTGCTGACGAGAATACTATGGTGAAAGACACCGCCGCGCACTGTATCTCGCAAATCTGCAAACTGCATGTGCACTCCATTCCTAACGATATGTTTCCACAGCTCTTAACCGCTCTTACCGAGAAGGTCCAAGAGCCTTATCCAAAGGTGGCGAGCCAAGCTTGTAGTGCCATTCACAATTTGGCTCAAGCTTTTCAGGAAGAGGCTCTTATGCAGGAGCAGCAAGCGAACGCCTTGTCTCCCTACATTGGAAATCTTGTTGCGAAATTGTGGGAACGTGCCGAGAAGCAAGACGCGCAGTTTGCGAATTTGCGCGTTGCTTCGATGGAAGCGATTGCTATTTTGGTTCAAGTCTCAGCGTTGGACCAGAAGCCTATGTTGATGCAGTTCTTCCCAGCTGTCATTGGTCGAATGGAACTAACACTTCGGGAACAACAAGCCCAAGGAACTGGCGGCTCTGCCGAACAGAAAGAAAGCCGTGAACAGTTGCAGGGGCTTCTCTGTGCACTGTTCCAAGTGCTCTACCAAAAACTTGATAAGGTTGAAGTTGCCCAATATACTGACCAAGTAATGACGATGTTGCTTCAAATCCTTACTGTGCCAGACGCGACGTGTCACGAAGAAGTTTTCTCTGCCATTTCTGCTATTGCTGACTTGCTGGAAGAGGATTTTGTGGTAAGTAGAGCAACGCGGCTCCAGAAAAATGGTTTCCATTTTCTTTTTTGTCTCTCACACTCCGTCGTTGTACTTTTTTGCTTGTTCTTCTCAGCGATTCATGCAAGCACTCGCGCCATTTTTGCTCGGAGGAATCAAAAGCTCGTCGTCATATCGATTATGTATGGTTGCCGTTGCTGCGATCGGGGATATCTGTCGCGCCATTGAAGCACAGATACAACCCTATTGCGATCAGATTATGGGGGCCCTCCTAGAAGCGTTGAAAGATGTTTCGATCAATCGAGCAGTGAAGCCTCCTGTCATTTCCTGCTTTGGCGACATTGCTCTTGCTATCGGAGGGGGGTATGAGCCGTACCTTCAAGTGTCGGCCATGATGTTGATGCAGGCAAGTAGTACTAAAGCTCCTCCGGACGACGAAGATCTTATTGAGTACGTCAACGTCCTTCGACAAAGTATCTTGGAAGCATACACTGGCATCGTTCAAGGCTTGAAGGGAGGTAACAAACTACCTTTGTTTGCCCAATTTGTTCCCGCCATCTTGAATTTTTTGCGTGACATTGCCGAGGATGCAAATCGTGATGATGGAGTTCTGAAAGCCGCTGTCGCCCTGGTCGGGGATATCGCCCAAGCCATGGGCGCGGAAGCAGAAATCAAGCGCCACATTAGCCAACCTTTTGTGGAGCAAATGTTGAGAGATGCAGGAAGTTCGCCTAGCGACACAACACGAGAGATTGCCAGCTGGGCAAACAGTGCTGTTATGCACGCTGTTCAGGCCAATTAGAGATACTAGGCAAAGTGCCTGAAGCGATTCGACTGCCTCGTCTGTTTCCTAGTCAGCTGGTCGACGCTTCATTCACTTCCTCTTGGTTGATTGATTGAATAATTGATTCCGTCGGTCGCTTCATCACCAAGAAGATTCGACACAGCAACTTCTTGGTCATGTCGCCACCGAAGCTCATAACGAAACGTAGTGTCAGCGCAAGGACAGGTCAGCAAATCGGGCCAACCCCAACACTTTTTCACCATAATGCACTGAAGATGTGTTGTCCGGGCAACTGGTTCGCTGGCTTCTCCTCCTGATAGACTATATTCTGAAACACTGCTAAATACTCTAGAGAAATAACAAACGGATCTAGAAACATGTTTCTCATCAATGCACGTACTGTATAGTATATCAAATCACTCGCGCATCGCATAGGTTGAAGTGGATTCGGAACCGATCATACGTTCCCTTTGACAACCACTGATTTAGTATGTTGAGGGTTGAGCAGACCAAATTTCACGATCGAAGCTGCTACCTTCTCATTCCACTACACCCAAATTGACATATTTGGGCATACCATGTCGTGAAATATACGTGATAGTAGTGCCATGTGTGGGAAGTGTCAAAAGGCTGACAAAGTCCAACCTCACTTATTGATTCTAAACAGATTTAGGCCGACCAGCTAGTAGAGTAGGATAAGAATAGCTATTAGAATAGGTTGGGGGAAAACAGAAAAAAGTTTAGGATTGGCAGGTGGACGTTTCATATCCCTATCCCTATCATTATTGTCGCCATAACGATCATATTGACCACGGATCGATCGAGCGGCGCGAACGATCGAATCAATGGCGGGGCAACACTCAATTTATTCAACTGGTTGACAACGACACAACGTTGGGTTAGCCTGTGCGGACCCAGAATAGATAGCGACATCGTATTCATTGCAAAAGCTAACTTTATCTCTATTGTCTTTCCAGTGGCTACTGAGTGCCTAGAGATTTGCGTAAACAACAAAAATGGCGAAGAAAAAGCAGCAGCAACCACAAAAGGTCGTGGCCGAACCGGTTTCCGATGATGATGGCAACAACCCGGACGACGACGACGTCGAGTACGAGGAGGATGAACTTGAGTTATTACAGGTGGATCTCGGGGACATGGTGAAGTTGAAGCAGGTTCTAGACGAGGCTGTCGCTAGTGTTATATTGGAGAAGCTGGACGAAGATTACCGCTGGGATAATTTTAAGCTGTCTATCATGGCATTAGCCTGCTTCTTCGCCATGGTAGCACAGTTTGCCCCCGTGCCCTTTCCGGACTCCCGGCCCTTGTTGGGCGTCTGCGGGTGTGCTTACTTTGCGCTGAGTGGCGTTCTACAACTGATTGCTACCTTTATTGATCAGGACTCAATTCTGCTAACAAAGCCATTTGACCCAGATTCCCCTTCCGGCGATGGTAAAGATGGAAGTAACAAGAAATCAACCACGAAGAACGAGTTGCTCAAGAAATATGGAGTGCGGGTCCGTTCTAATCTGCCACGTTTTTCTGAATGGTACTCTGTTATTTTGGAGTTCAAAATGGATGGCGACATGAAGACTCCCTACACGGAACAGAAGTGGAGCGTAGGCCAATTCTTTGACAAGGAAGGTTACTTTGACGAATTTGGTCTAATGAAAGAAGTTGAAGATCTGTATGATCGATTCGAAGGGGGTGAATATACCAAGAGTGAAGATGAAAAGAAAAAACAGTAGAAGGGATACTTAAAAAGCAACTTATTTTATTGTTTTGCTTGTACTTACTATCTGGTAGGCAGAAGAATTAGTGGCCATCGGGACACAAATTTTTTGTACGCTGCTGGAGATCTACGTCCATTCAGTTTTCTGCTACCAGCGTCAGAAGTTATGCCAATCTCTATGTATCAATCATGGATAACGCGTTCTTCAAAAATAGCTAATTACATTATTCGTCACCGGCGTTACCTTAGTGATCAATTGTTTGACGCCAGAAGACGAATACTAGTATGGGTGGAAGCATTTATCGTGTGGCATCATGTCACCCAGACAAAAAACGACCACTGAATACGGCTGACTCCTCGTTGTGCAGACGCATTTGATCCACCCAAGAAACGATTTCTCCTTGTTCGAAATGCCAAAGACGTACATTTGCCAAAGTGCGCACGCAATTCAGGCAGACAAATGCGGAGATATTCATTCGTCGAATTCATGTTTTGTGTCGTTGCGTCCTGCCGCCAGTGATACACCAAGACAGGAACTCCTTCCCCATTTCGCAGTTCATCATCTCGGAGATCCGTTCATGGAGGGAACTGTTTCTATCAAAGGTTGATTTTCTGCTTCATCCTCTGATTTAGAATAGCCGTTATCCACATCTGACTGATGTGCTTTAAATTCTTTGCTTCGGCCCACTTGCTTCTGTTGCTTTCGTTCCTCCATCTTGGCCAAAGATGAAACCGTGAGACCACCCAGCACAAGTCCTGCCCCCAAAACATAAAACCAGGAGAATTTCTTCGGAAATATGATGAAGGATAGAACAAGAGTCATAGCTTTTCGAACCGTTGCCACCAAGACGGCTGTCACTCCGCCAAATCGCTTCACCACCGTCATGTGGACCGAGATGGCAATGTAGGCGATGAACGTGTATACCACCATATAAAGTTGCAGTATGGGTGTTTTACTTGCAAATTGAATAATACCAATCAAATCCCCCGACAAGAGTGTTGTAAATGTCATGACCAACAGCGTGAAAATATTGGTAAAAAAGGTAACTTCCAGTCGACTCGAACCAAGTCGAAACAGGCGTTCTTGTGCATTGGGAAGAATGGCATCAGCGCAAACACTCGCGGATACCAGAGTTAACCCAACAGGATGAAAGGATGGTGACAATTGCCAATCAGCGGCAGCAAACATCACTAGGCCAGCACATATGGCCAATGCACAACTGTACTCTTGAATAGTGAAAACTTTGCGATGAATGACGGATGCCACGGCCATTGTGGGGATGAGCTTGCAGGATCGAAAGACCACTTTGGTAGGAAAGTTGATGAAATTCAATGCCAAATTGGATAAGGCTGACGAGGACATGAGACAAAATGTCAAGAGCGGATATGCGGATAGTGGAGCCACTCGACCACTTTCTTTCGCAATATACGTTCGCTCTACAAAGGAGCAGACGGCCACTCTGCATTCATATTTATTGTGGTTAGTTTGTGATATTTTGATGGAAATATTCAAAAATGCGGAGAGAGAAAAGCCTTTGAGTTAGTTATAGTGTACTGTGTATCCATCCACGGTTGGTTGCTTCCGAGAGAAATAAATGACCCCCTCTTGCGTCTGGTAAACATAACAAAAACAGAAGTCTTACCCTAATACCTCCATGTATCCAAGCATAATACCGAAATTAAAGCCATCAATCGACATCATGGTCTCCTGGAGCAGGTTGTGGATTCCAAAAAAGAGAAAAACTCCACCGACTAGGATGAAAAATTGGATTGGGACACCGAGATTTTCAAATTTTTGCTCCAAATTCACCAAAGCCACCAAACGTTGTGGCCTCGGACTTGAGCCATCCTCGGTTGCCATTGTCATCAGCTATGGAATGTAATTGCTCTTGGTTCTATTTTGAGAGTACAGAGAGTACAGGAATGTATTCTACCTAAGTTACTACTAACTCTAGAGTGCAAACCTGGATGGAATAAAGACAACAACAACAACAAAAATTATATCAATACAGAGCTTGTGGTTGCTAAGAAACGTCATAAAATGCGGGAGATGAGGAGTCATTCATTGGGGTGAGCAAAGATGGGAGTTCGTATGCGTCCATAGAGTTGACCTAACCGCGGTCATCGGAACTAGAGTTTGTGTGCGGTCTAATTAAACAAGAGTGAGGAACATTCCAGCCGTTTTTCTACGTTAACAAGCAAGGCGAGATACCTTCATGAAACCCTTCTCCTCATTTTTCGCTAAATTTCGCGAATACCCTCGTGCAAGGTATGCCGTGTTAGTCTTCCTACTCGCCGACGTCTGTCATCACGGCCTCTACGAACTGCGTGACAGATTGCTGTATCCAGACTCTAATAGAATTAAACTTATATTTTTCGCTGCCGTTAATCGAGTCATAACTGGCGAGGTGTTGCCTCCAATACCCGGAATCCAATCTTCACCAGATCGACGACATTCACCAAATTTGCAAGTGGCGAAGGTTTTGCCGCAACAAGTTGCCTCCAATATCTCAACTTTTTTCAACTACATTAGTAAACAACTGTTGAGTGAGTAAAGGCTTTGATCCTACAGTTGTCCTTGAAGAACAGTAATAGACTATAGTTCCCGTCGATGAGATAAAAAGGCATGAGCTTTGATTCACAGACTAGCGGCGCGTCATTGGACTCGAAAAATCAAGAGACGACCATGCTCGAGAAAAGCATGAACGCTAAGTCTCCGCGGCAAGATGAGTTGAAGGCATCCGTTTCTGGTGCACATACCGAAAAATCATCAAGTTCAAAGTCCAGTCGCCGCTCCAAAGGAACGCATAAATCAGGCAAGGGCAGCGTTGCCAGTAGTAAAAAAGAAGAGGTCAAAGAAGCTTTACTTGAGAATCATGGATTTATATCGAAAGGATTAAATAAGCTTGGAGCCTATGTCCTCGAAGAAAATGACGAGAATAAAATTGCAGGACTTGAAAGTCCATCGGTGTCGAAAGCGACAAATGATGAAGACAATTTCTCCTTACACCTTTCAAGGAATACGGGAACAGGGTCTCAGCAGCTTGAGCTCTGGATGAAGGAAGTCAACATTGCTGTTGGACGTGTACCCGAAGCTCAATCACAGGGCTCAGTAGGCAAGCCACGATCCAAAAATGGAACACCTCGACACAAGTCGTTGGATTCTCCCGCGAATTGCACGGTGAAAACAGAATCATCGGCACCTCGTCCCAGGCACACATTGTCCCCTGTCATGGTGAATTTGCAAGAGAAGCTAAACCCTGTCACCCCTACTTGGTACAAGGATGGCGAAAGCCAAAATGAAAATGACAATAGCTTGAAGGAGAAACGAGAGAAGCATAACACCCCAAGACATACTCCCGTTGCAAAAAAATCTGGTAAAGAGAGAATTCCAACACCTTACAGTAATGGACAGATCGACAAACACTCGTCTTTTTCTACGCCCAAATCGAAAAATAATTCCAGGCACATCATGGAGAGTATTGAAGGTAAATACAAGAGCCTCCGAGAGAACTTGATCCAGGAAAATGCGTTCGATGGAGACCTTCTTTCTGAAGAAGAAGAGGAGTACGACGAGGACGAAAGTCGCCGGCACAGTAGTAGGCGTCGTCGAAAGTCTCGCGACAGATGCGACTCACACGCAGAGTCGCAACTTGACAAGCCAAAGTCAAGGCAAATGACCAACCCCGTGCAATCGGTAGTCTCAGCGGTACTTGCACCAAACAATCTCCCGATGAACTATTCTGTTCGAGATCATTTTTCTCTGGGCATGCTATCGACTGGATCATCCGGCATTCTGTCTGCCACCAACTCATGGTCTACAAATTCTTCTTTTGAATCGGGGAGATCTGAAAGTTCCTTCCCAACGAGAGGCTGTGGCATCTTCTTATGTGATTAAGAATTGTCGTACATAGATTAGGATGGAAGGCGTTAGAAATGCTAGATAACAGGAACAAGGATGATTGCGTAGGATACGGTACGAAAGCTCAAAACTGCCATGGTTTTTCAACAGTGTGGATTATTCAGAGCGAAGTTGTGTTGGTTACACTACTTCTCAGGAACAAAGTCTACCAGTGAAGTAAGATTTATAAATGCATTCAATACTTTAGTATATACGTATTTTTTTAATAGAATCCGTTCCAACAGTATTTGTTATGCATGCAATAGCTCTTGATGGTTGCATTCAAAACTTTCGGCGTGGACTATCTGGCAGCTTCTTCATTATCTAGAATGTGCAGTTAAATCAAGTGTTCTACCCATTGAATTGAGTGATCAAATTTGACAACGGTACGATACTGGCTTTTGAAAACTGAAGTCAGTTCAAACCCAAATTGAAAGTCATGAAAGCAAGGCAGACAAAGACATTCTACTGACAAGAATGATTCTCACACTATTTGTCTACCCCTGGATAGATGTGCTTTCTCAGCAGATGCTCTGGCTGAGATTCTGTTTACTATTTAGTAACTGTTGTCTGTTTTTTGTCTTAACTTTGTTCATACTCAGATTTATTGTATTTCACCAATATAATATGCAACACACCTAAGCACATCATAATCTTGTTTTAATAACAGCAAAAACTATAAGCTTTAGACAAAGCAATTAAAAAAGTCCAACAGTCATGGCGTGCACATCAATGATACAAATTGAATATTTTGTATCTTTAAGATGTTGTCTCCCATGGTTTGCAATTGTAGAGGCATAATGTTTTGCATAACGGTGGCACACTCATATAATTGTTTCATGTTTATCAGAGGATGTTATGATGCATGGTTGTGATCAAGTCCTTATTCATGAAGAACACGCATGTATTCACCAAACTTAGGATGGAGAAAGGCTTATCTTTGTGATCTAATCAATCCCCCAAAAGTTGGTTAAGAATTCTTCCTCTAGTCTTGCGAGCCAACAAAAGCTGGGAATAATTATGATAGCAAAATATGAAATGCGCCGGAATTGAACCAGCAGACCACTTACATTTCAGTTGAAATCAAGCTAATTTGCTCCATAAGAACCAAACATCGGTCAATTATGAATGTGACGCAAAATGAAAGTACTAGTATGAGCTTATTAAATCAACTAAGTTAAATGTGATAATCTGACCAAACAAATATGATACAAAGACAAACTTCATGGTCATGGCAGGTTTAATGACATGCATTTAGGTTGTGGCTTTGACACAATTGAATTCATTATTTGAAAGGGAACAGAACTAAATGCAGTCATTTTTGGGGTGCTACCCATTTTTCAACACATTTGGACACTATGTGTAGCAAAATCCATGATCTGTGCAATGTTGAAGATTGGCCCATAACAAGTGACCATTGTTGAACAATTACGACATTGTGGGGAACTTTTTTCCCAATCTGATTTTTGCAATGCATTCTCCCTTATCTAGCAGACACATGACGATCTTAAAATGATGAGCTACAAAGACTTATAAGTTCAGATGCATTTCATAAAAACTTGTGAAGTTACTAGTAGCATTAACACTCATGTTAATGACATCAAAAGTTTTAGTTGGTGCTAAATCTTCAATTGACATTGCAGAAATTCAGTTGATGACACAAATGTCCCAATGCAACAACACACACATTCTCTGCTTCACGAACAACAACAAAAAGCCTGTTCATTAACATTGTTGCATTCTAGAGTAGCAGCTACAGCAAATGAGATAGCATGTTGTGAAATGCAAATCTAACATCAATCTCTATCTTTGTAAGCCTGGGCAACAACTCTGTCAGGCACTTAGCATGCCAGATGGCAAAGGACGGAGTAAGACAAAATAACTAGGCATCTGCAAATGAAGTTCAGATGTTGAAAGATGTTGGCATAAACCAACACTTCTGCCATGGCACTCAATGACTGTCTCATTGTTCATAGGCATTCACTAGCCCTTGCTGCTCACAGAAGATCTTGCATTCCATGTTTGAGGGGGGAACAAAATGCCTTCTTAAGCTTTTGCATTGCTATGATCATCTCGCTTTAGGTAATTTTAATGTTGGTTGTAGCATGATTGAAATATGCTTATTACATCACCAACAACTCATCAACAAGGGTGCAATTGTCACTAATTTTGTTTGGTTGGTCTAAAGTTTCCAACTACAATGTTTCACCAAAGCAATTGTCTGTGCATGTCACAAATAAGAAACTTATAAGAAATTAAACTGAGGTACATTTTGATCAAAAACTGATCAAATCCTCACAAAATCAACTACTCGTTTCTGGCTATTCACTGCCACAATTCGTAGAATTGCACACAACAAGCCTTCTCCAACGTGTCCAAATGACCATCTGCTTTTATCCAAAGTCACTAGAATTGTCAACGTTGTCTGTTGTTTGCACCCGAGAAACTAAGTGGAATGCTACATGGCATAGCACTTAGTGTGCAACTTCACAAAAGGATCGCAGAAGGGCTTTTGGTGCATGACGTAAGCCGGCTTTCTGACGAGCTTGTGTCTGAAACATAGATTTTACCATCGTGAACCAGGTCGAATCACGGGCAAAATCGCACATCTCTCAATTCGCTGACACTCGCTGACAGAATTTTGTGTCAGCGAGAACTTGAGTGCCAGACAGACATTTGATGTAAGCATTTGAGCAGTGTCATTCGTGCACCTCGCTGACATTTTGGTGTCGCTGAGACTTTCTGAGGACTTGATGACATTTGGCATCAGCGAATCGATTCGCTGACACTCTCTGACAGATTGTTTGTGTCAGCGAGAATGTGAGTGCCAGATGAGAAAATCAGTCGTTTTTGCGTTGCCACCCTGAAGGAGGAAAATCAACGGTGGCAAATGTGAGTTCAAGCAGAAAAGAAAAACTTGGACTCGACAGCTGAATCTAAGAATCTCACCACAGACTCACCAAACAAGACTGCACACATCCAAATTGGAGGTCCTGATCTCGTCGCAAACCACATTGGTTCCTTAGCATGCATTTCTCCTCCAGGTGTAGTCCACACCGCATTGGAGTCACCAGACCTCTTAAAGTCTTGATTTCTTGACAAACTTCTCGGTCACAAGAGATTCGGAACCTCCACTGTCCAGTGGGGCTTTGACAGTCATACCAAGTGATGTCAGATGGCTGGCTTGAAGGAATGTTGGGTGACAACTGTGATTTGCTCCCGAGCAACAATGCGCTTCAAGTGAAGCACGAGCACTCAAAGGACCGGAGTGTTGCCCTCCGGCAGTTCAGCAACTAAACACGTGCCAGTGTGAACAGAAAAAGAATGTCATCTGCTGTCTGCTAAGTAGGAACATTCTCCATGAACCATTCCGGACCGCTGTTGGATGGTCAACCTGCTTGGCCAACCTGCTAGCCAACCTGCTGTTGCTGGCCAACCTGCTGGCCATCGCTGATTGATTTCCAGGCACCAGCTAGTAGGTTGAACTAGAAAACACGCCAAGTGTCTCTGAAAGAGTGCCATTTCTTATTTCCAGCATGTCAACCGCTGCTGAGCTCAGTGTCTTTTTTTACTCTTCCTGTTCAGGTTTGGGTTTCAATGCCGCAACACAGAGAGCCATGACAATCAACATTCATTCCCATTTGGTGCATCTTGAGCCTTTGAAAATTTCAACTTTGTCATGGTTAGTGGAAGAAAGACATCAACATGATCATTTGCGGAGACAAAGTGTTGCTCGATTTTCTCAGGATTCAAGTTTTCTCTGCAACTTCTTTGCATCTGCATGCCTTGTCAAACACAACCTTCTTTTGCTGCAAAACAGATTCACAGTTGCCTCTGCGGTCTAGAGAAAGACATGAGTTAGATGCTTAGCACAAGACATTCATTTGTCACTCTCTAATGGCATGTAGATGACAACGTCACCGCTGACAAGGCTGCGTGAATGCATGGGTTGGATCCATCATGATGATGCAATGACCACAGTGAACAATTTTTAACCCCAATCTGTCATTGGCTGCCAAATCATCAAGTTCTGGAACCTCCTTGGCAGTTCCTCATTCACTCATTTGTCATTGTAGAGAAGCACATGAATTTCCTTCCTAATTGAGAAAGAGTTTCACATTGAAGAAGAGTCAACACGAGAGATTTTTGAGAAGAGTTCAATTGACAAGAAAGAACTGCACATGTGAAATTCAGAGTTCTGCTTGAACCATGCTCTAATTGAGAGCAGAGTTTTAGAGCAGAGTGTGAAGCTCTTCTCCAAGAAGAGAAGAGTTTAGCTATTTAGGGAAGGGTTCAAATGGTTTACATCATTGATGCATGCTGCAGCTGCAAGGTGCGGTAAATCAAATTCCAGTCGTGTGTTGAAGTCCCTCTTGAAACGTGCTCTTGCCACCTCTTGACAGTCTTGACAACTCTTGATAAGTCTTGAAACACTCTTGAAATGTCTTGCTAACTCTTGAAACTCTTGATGCTCTTGATGCTCTTGACACGATTAAATTGAAGCGATTTTGAAATTCGAACCAACGCGCAGTTCGCGCGCACAGGGTTAAATGAACTCTTGAAACGTGCTCTTGATGCCTCTTGATACTCTTGATAACTCTTGATAACTCTTGAAATGCTCTTGAAATGTCTTGCTAACTCTTGAAACTCTTGACACTCTTGATGCTCTTGAAACTCTTGGCACGACTCGAAATTAAGCTTCAATGTGGTTTACCGGACGTTGGAGGTAGTTTTTCTGTTTTGCTATGTAAATAGAGTCGAATGAATCGTCGGAATAAATCATCGGAGTGTCACATTCCGACGATTTGAAATCATAGGACATTAAATCCGATAATTTTGAAACGTCGGAATTGTCCGTTGATTTCGTACAAATCATCGGACAGTGGTTCCGACCTTTTCATTTTTACTTAAGGGAATTTCACGAGCGATTCCGATCATCAAGCATCATCGGAAAATTCCGATCATCTCTAAACAATCATCGGAGTACCGGTACGATCTTTCTTGAAGATCGGATGTGCTTTCCGACGATCGCACAAAGAAGGTCGGAACATTCCGACAATTTTGCACGGAGTGTGCTCAAATGTTCATAGCAAAACTGTGCTGCCGCATGGTCCAGGGTTAGGGGAAGCTCTGCCAAAATTTTGAACTTGCCCCCTCTCATTGTGCGTTGCTCTTTTTGCTTGTCTCCTTTGTTTTTGATTGCAGTCATGCTTCCCCGCAAACACCAGCACACGATCGGCAGCAAAGCCTCCAAGCGGAAGAAAATGTTCACACTGCTGCCGAAGGAATGCCTGGATGGGATCAAAGAAGGCAAAAAGCAATGCAATCACTTGGAGAAGAAGATGGAGGAAGCAGCGGCGACCCAGACTGTCCCGGTGGCTTCAGTTGTCCAATCACCAGCAAGATTGACCAGGAGCAGCAAACGTGGATCTTTTGACCCTGCTATGGAACTTGGAGACAATGACAAACCAGAACGATGGTGGCAAAGGACAAAGAGTCTCCTGTCACAGCTGCGTTGCCCAAAATTGTGTTCCCCACTGAGTGCTTCGGGCATGGCGAGGGCATCTCCTGGTGCCCATTTTGTTTCTGCCGCATCCCCTGGTGATGCAACCTTTGGTTTGATGGAGCAACGCAACACAAAGGAGAGGCAGGAACACCAAACCCACCGTGATGCAGAGGAACATGCCTGCCCTTGATTCTTCCCCAACTCCTGTGATGACTGGTGATCCCATTGAGTTGAAGATGCTGGATTCTCAAGCATCAAAAGAAGCAGAGCTCAGCAACTCCTCATCTGGGTTGGACCCTGAAACGGCCAGAAAGCTGAAGAAACTGAATGCTCAAACTGTTGCTGCTGCCAAATCCCAGCGAGGCAAAAAGACTGATCAACCTGAATCCTCTCCCAAATCATCATCTGGCACTGAATCACACAAGAAACCTGCCGCAAAACCAATGGCAAGAGCCAATCAGCCAAACAAACTCTTTGACAATGATGACCCAGATGATGATTCCTCTGATGGCGACAATGCCAATGATGCTGATGCTCTTCTGGCTTCTGTTGGAAATGTTGGCAAAAACAATGATCTTTTCACCATTCTCAAAGAGACCAAGTCCCATTTGAGCCCTCCATTGGATTGGAACCCTTTTTTCATGAGACACTTACAATTGATGGCACTTGGACAAGGTGCGACTCTGATTCTGACAACTCGGAACCCAAACCAGCCCCAGTCCCACGGATGTCAACGAAAGTGCCAACTGCCGCCTCGCTTGCCCATGATGTCCCTGCACCCACCACAGCACCAAACTGAACCAAGTCCATCCTGAACCCCACATCTAGCCTTTCCCATCCATCTGCTTCGAACGTAGGTGTTTGCAATGCTGCACGAGCGTATTTTTCCAAGCCCAGCACAGACATGAACCAGCTGAGAAGGAGAAGCAAAAGGCTTTTGTCCATAAGTTCTTTAACCGGGAGACAGAAGATTTTGGTTTTGCATGGGACATCGATCACCAGCAAGAACTCATAATTGATTCGGCATTGAATTTTGTGATTGCCATCTATCATCAATTTATCATGTATTTTGGGTTGTGCAGAGCTCTATTTTCACTTCTCTTCTTCCATCTTTTCTAGCTCAAGCGGACTGCGCGGCTACCCGGCATCGAGCTCTCTTCCAAGGAAGGCAACGGCATCATTTGTTCGAGAAACGATTGGGTTTGTCTATGGACCGTATTCACTGCTGCACGAAGGAAAGCACTCGCATTCATTCTTGAGTGAACCATTCCTTATCCTTGCTTTTTAAAGAGCGACACAAATGCGTCCAGGTGGCTTCGCATAGTTAACTCCAGCTTGGTGGATGCAAGTCTAAGTAAGCATTAGGAGGAGCAACGATAGTCTTGGGTTTGTGTTCACTACTTTACTTTTAATGTCTACAGTTATGGCGAAGATATCTACGAAGGCGGATACCTGCGTGTTCGTGTGATTATCTTATGAAGTTGCTTTGGGGGGCTGGAATAAGGCAGTGTATTCTATACGTCTAGCGAGCCCTGACTGTTCCGAGATGGTGCCCTCGAGCCCTGGCTGTTTCTTGAGGGTGCCCTCGGCGGTGGTGTTGCGCTTGTTCGCATCGTGTGCTGCGGTGATCGTGGTCGCGGTCGTGTTAGGTCTCCTGATTCTTGGGCTTTGGTCAGCGCCTCCAGAGCACCTTGTACAATCCACTCAAACCTGTTCTCACGGGCTGAAAAATTGAAGTGTCAAGAGTTTTGAGAGAAGCAAAAAAAATTGTTGGAACGTTTTGTGGTTGAGGTCAAGAGCTTGGATGAACAACGAGACATGCAATTAAAGGCAGACCAACTAAACCTTTCATGATCAAACAAGTCAACCTCGATTTCAACTTACTTTTTTCTCGCTGACCCTCTTGCGCCTTCAATGCTCCCCAAACTTCCCCATCTCCTAATCCTAATTGTTGTCTCATTTTCCTTGGATCAAACGGCTCTTTCTCAACCTTTTGGGACTTCACCCAACTAGGATTGTAGGTCACAGGTGCTTTAGTGGGCCGTTCTGGGATGTTGACGCCACTGTCGGGCACGTACGGCTCAAATTTTTGAACGCTATCTTCGCGTTTTAGTTTCTGTGCTTCAATCAATTCTCGTTCCGGATATTCGTATTCACCGGGGCCTTCCTTTTCGACTTCTACATGCCGTAACACAATGCCTTCAGGGAAGCCTGGATTTGGAAGCATGCCCTCTCCTGCAAACTTTCGGTTGTGCTCATCCTCGGAGTCATCGTCGTTTGTTGCTCCAGACTTTTTTCCTATATTGTCAGAATCTTCGTCACTGTCTTCCGCCTTCGCTGCTGGCTGAACGACAAGGGCCCCGAGGACGGGTGGCGCAGCTGACGCATTCCAACCAGGAGTTCCAGGACCACGAGAAGGAATGGGCA
>ENA-ORBV01009370-ORBV01009370.1-microbial-mat-metagenome-genome-assembly--contig:-NODE-9370-length-16107-cov-4.987149_pt1 | contig 16107 bp, 8 predicted proteins | sample MGYA00237777_ERZ505514 | MGnify/ENA primary metagenome ERZ505514 (study PRJEB26160, sample SAMN06269048) | microbial mat metagenome | isolation source: Oligotrophic lake microbial mat | place... | reverse complement strand
GAAGTGGAGGAAACGAAGGATCCACCGTCATGGCTTTTACCACGGCCATCGACAGATCCAGTACCCAACAACGACGATGACAATGACGATGATAAGGACACTAAACCATTGGCCATGGGTCAAGGTTGGGTCGCCGCCACATCTTTGGATTGGACCAAATCGACCGACCAACAACTCACCAATGAACAATGTGACGTCGATGTCATTATTGCCAGTGATTGTGTTTGGTTGGTGTCCATGTTGGATGGATTGTTGTCGACTGTCGCATCCATTTGTCAAAGAGCTACACGCCCACCAATCTTTCTCATGAGTTTTCAACGACGGGATCCTGCCAATGGCAATCCAGACAATGCCATGTTTACGACGGTCGATCGGGTCTTGGCCGAAGTAATGGCAAGGGGATGGACCGTCGACTGTTTGGCATGGCATCCCGTTGTCTATCATGATACTAATCATACTGAGGATGACAAGAAGAATGGCGCTACCAACACCAAGGAAGTCTTTCTGTTTGAAATCAAGACATTGCCGCCATGACCGACTATTAATAGCAAACCTCCCACCCACTCCATCATGACGGCGGCAAAATTAAAACGTGTGGCCTATTCTTATACTGCCTCCTTTTTATGGATGTTACACTGATTTCAATTTACCTTTTTTTAACATTTTCAATACTCAATCCATCAATTATGAAAAGGAAATTGTGTGAACAGCGTCATGAAAAGGAAATTGTGTGAACAGCGTCATCAGGTTGTATCTCCGGATTACCAGTAGCTAGCCGCCGAAACATCTAATGAATTAATAAATAATCAATCGAAGTCGTCATGCGCAGAACCGAATTCATCATCATCATCATCATCCGATTGCATACTCAACCGAGCCTCTAGCTCATTGGGATTGACGTGCACACTTTGTTCAAACTCTGCCAACGTGCCTTGCAGCACTTCAATGGCAGGATCGTCGTCCTCTTCGTCACTAAAGGACGCCACCTCCATGTTCACGGCTTCGGCGGGGGCATCGAAAAACTCGGTTTCATCCGACATGGGAGAATCCTCTTTGGTTTCGGCTTGTCCTTCCCGGATGGGACGGGATTGTTGTTGTTGTTGTTGTTGTTATTGTTGTTGCTCATGCTGTGCTTGACCATTGTAGTAATCCTCGTACTGCGGTTCCTGTGGCGGCGGCTGTCGCGGTTCTTGACCACTAGAGTAATTGCTGTCACCGTCACCACCGTTAGCATCACCCACACCTTCGTCGTCGTCCGTGTCGTCGTTGTTGTTGAGCCAACTGCTGCTATTGTGCATAATCTCATCGTTCTGTTTCACCGCATTGATTTGCTCCAATTTGTTCGTATTATCCGCATGCTCCACTCCCAGTAAGTTTTCAGTATTTCTCGTTTGTTCCATCTGCAAATCACCCAAAGGATGGTCGAGCGGCAACGAGTACTCGTCGTGCTCGTCGTCGTAGTAGTTATTGAGGTCGGGAACGGCGTCTCTTACAAGTGACGTTCGTTCAAAGTAGGGGATCCTTTCGTTGTCTTGGACAGTCTCGACATGATGTGCCGGCACCTCAGGTTCTTGGGTACTTAGAACAGTCTCAACGTCAACATTTGGTGCCCGCTTCATCTCGGGTTCTCCTGCGCCTTCGTCCTCCCACTCTTGGTCGTCGCCTTCGGTGTATAACATTGGTGGTGGCGGCGGCGGTGGTGGTTGCACGTCTTCGTCGTTCCATTCATCCTCAGCCGCTGCGGCATTTTGCTTCTCAGCGTCCAATACTGACTGTCGGGCTAAAAACTTTTCTTGGTATTCCCCGAAACTAAAGCCAGAATCCGCACGGGTCATGGGCGGTTCTGCGACCTGCTGTTCATTCTCCTTCTCAGCATCTATGGCTGCTTGTCGCGCCAAAACCATTTCTTGATAGTCCCCGAAACTAAAGCCAGAACCCGCGCGAGCCATGGGTGGTTCTGCGACATCCTGCGAGTCGTCCAAGCCAGGACCAGAACCGGGACGACTCTGACTCTCGCGCAGCATTTGTGCTTCGTCCCAATCAAAGCCAGAAGCCGTACGACGGGTGCCTTCCGGTTCCGGCGGTGTCTGTTGAGAGTTATCTTCCCACGGGTCATCTTCCCATGGGTCCTCCCCGTTTGCGTCGCCCATTTCGCCCGAGTCCATCGCTCTTTGGTAAGCTTCTAGAGCGGCATCTTTACCGTCGTCCTCTACTGCCGCCATCGATCGGGTTTCAGCCGTACTGCCATTTGCTTCGGCTTCTTGATTCTCTTCCGTCACGACAGTACGATTCTTGGAAGATGTCTCCGACCCATGTAGCTGAGCAGATGCTTCCGTTAATGGCGCTCTGATCTCGTCGTCTTCTCCAATAGCATTATCTTTCTGCGGTCGGCTAGCAAAATAGGCCCAGATGCAACACAATCCACAGCAACCAAAGATGCAACCGAGCACAATGAAAAGTATCTCCCACCATTCCATACCGGAGTCAGGCTCGTCTTCAACTGCATCATCTGCGATAAGTCCAACGATAACGAATGGATAATCAGGATCTATCTCATCCAGTTTCTCCTGTAGTTTACCATTTTGAATGGCATTACCCAGTGCAGCTTCGAATCTTTCTGGTACGGCTTCACGCTCTTCATTCTCCACAACCAGGTCGTAGGTTCCATATACATTGTGACAAATAGCTCCATCGGGGATGGTCGCATTGCGTGGGCACCCGACGGTAAGTACACCGTTGATTCTGCTGCCGTCAGGTCGCAGTGACACCGTTAATCGCCTTTGATACGACGCCATCGATTCGCTTAGGAACCTCCGCCGACTTTGACTTGGCATATCTGTAACAATCGAAACTACAAACTCCTTGAAGGCTGTGTTCAAAGTCCTCGCGCTGTCTAACTTCACTAAGTCTTCGGCCTGTAGCTTTTTTTCGTTGTATACCACGAAAGAGGCATTAACAGTCACCGGTGGGGTAATGCAGCAGAGCTTTGCTTGGTCCTCGTAGTCACTGCAGGAGGACTCGTCGCTTATGTAAGGAAACATGTCGCTCAAATCCTTACAGTTGAGATACGTCTCTAGCAACACTTTTCCGGAACCGCAAAAATCTCCGCACGCTCTAGCAGGCACTGTGCCGGGGCATTCGCACCAGGCTCGCGCGTCAAATGAAATGTTGCTAAGCAGCTCTCCGTCCACATTTGGGCATGATCTGTCTGTTTGAACTGCGTAGAAATCAGCGAGATTCCCGCAACTTGAGTTTCCCATGTGACCAAAGACTCTGTATGTTAACTGGGCTTCGTCCAGGCTCGGCAAGATGTATGGCTTGCCTTCTAATGCCGGGCGACCACTTTCACAAAAGCTGCAGCTTGGATCTACAGTCTCCTCGCAGCCGCACCAGGCTGCATATTTGGTCGACAATACTTCGCACGTGGTGGTGCCATCTATGGTCAGCAAACCTTGTAAAGAAGCACACGTCAACCCAAGTGCATCCGGCAGTTCTAATCTCTGGTCAAATGTACTGTCTGGGCAGAGCTCGCAGCGTTGGTTCGGTTGGTCCTTGAAACAACCACAGTAAGTAGCCCCCACAGCGCGCTCCAATAAGCAGGCCTCGGAATCCACATCTAGGAGCGATGCCTCGATCCGCCAAAATGAACAAGGCAGTCCACCTGGCAGCGTATTTGTTTCCACAATGGAGCTATCACACGCAGCGCACTTCGTAGGTGTAGAGGAGGATGGGGCCGAAGTAACGGGAGCGGTCGGTGCGGTCTCATTAGATGGCGGATACAGACCAATGTAAAGAGGGGTCCCAGGCTCCACTTGCTCCAACACGCCCTGATATGTTCCATCATTGATGGCAACGATAGTTTGGTTTTGATAAATTGTTTCAATTTCGGACTCATTTTCATCTTGCACCAACAAAGAATAGCTTGCTCTAACAGTGTGGCAAGTAGCTTGAATGTGACCTCCCTCCGGACATCGACCATCACTGACGTAATCAATTGTCGCTGAATCAGTGTCATAACCAACCGCTAGGCGGCGGTGTAGCGGTACACCTCGACGCAGACGTCGCATATTGATTTCTTCCAGACCGTTAATTGTGGTAATATTTGCCACAATCTGCTCCACAAAGACAATCCATGACGCATCAAGGCCCGAGGCCCTGACCTCATCAGGCAAGGTAATGTCATCAATGTTGGACACTAAAAAGGTCAGCATGATGGTTTGTCTGGATGAATCGGAGGGAGTAGGGGATGGAGATATAGTGATCATATTGGTCGGGGCCGGCGTTTCAGGACAATCCACGGATTCAATGGTTCCCAGTGGAACTGCCTCGTTCGCGGTGAATGTAAAATTGACACTATCCACCTTTTGAAATTCACTATCTGACTGAGTGGAGAAGACGTATTCGGTGATGTACGTAAGGATTTCCTGCTCCAACAGTTGCAAGTGTGTGTACACTTCTAGCTCACCAATACGTCCACTTTCCGAAGTCGCATTGATCCCAAAACTGACCTGGACAGGTTGAACTGCCCCTTCAGTGAAGCTCCATTCGATATACATATTTTCTGCTTGGACGGTTTCATCATCCGTCTTATTACGAAGGACATCACGGAAGAAGAGGTTGGTACGACAGATCAAGTCCTCAACTTCTGCTTGGGTTGGCTCCCTAGGCTGAAAAATGGATCCATCGCTATTCATGCCGTCGTCCTGGAAGCCATAATCCAACTTGAAGTAGACCCAATCGCCTGTATTGGGTGCAATATTGTCTTGAACATCAGAGGCAAGAATTGCGTCAATTTGACTATAGGGTGGAGCAAACGAGCAGGAATGGCGGGGAAACATGATAAGGAACAAATACAAAAGCGCAACCACGAACTGAAAAACAACCCAGAAGCACAAACAAAAGAAAGCTTGACTCTCTCTTGTTGGCTGACTTACTGAAGAACCCCGTTCGAGACCAAGATGTCAGTTTTGATAAAGCCTGCTGGCCCAACCATCAGCTCTGGGTCAATCGTCACTTCGTAAGTTCTGCCATTCATCATTGTAATGACCATGCCTTCCTCCAAGTCAGCCGCAACGTACATGCCCAGAGCGACATGATTCTGCATGATATCTTCTAGGACATCTCCACTTTGCTCCAAGTTGCCAAGTTGGTCGCCCAAGCCGGCGAAGACTAAGCAGAACAGTAACGTGACTGAGTGTGAGAAGATTGTCTTCAAAACCTCCAGTAACGACAATTGGCATGGCTACGTACCTTCATTGGGTGGCGCGAATACTGTGAACGGGCCTGGGCCACGTAGCGTCTCAAACATATTGGCGGTCGACAACAAATCTACCAAGACTGAAAATTCACTAGACAGAGTAGCAACTCCCACTACATCATAGAGATAGCTTGTTGGCAACAGCACTCGGCCCACGCCGTGAACAACTCCATTGTCGGCCACATTGTCGGGTTCCCAAACCGAAGACAGAAAGTTCAATTTCGGTAAAGGGTCCAGAGCTGTGACGTTGACCAATTCCTCGTTGACAGCTTCATAGGATCCAAAAAGGACGAACTCGTCTGACATCACAGTCTCTGGAAGAACGTGATATGTCAGCAGATCAATCAAATGAGGCATGTAAATGTCTTGATTCAGCCGGGCCATGTCCACAGTCTCCCAACGAGTATTGTTCGGGGCAAAAAGAGTGAATGGCCCGTCCCCTTCAAGTACTTTACTTAGACCGGTCCTTTCGAGTGCATCCACCAACTCCGAGAACTCACTGCCCATGTCTATCAGCACATCATAAACTGTGGCGCCTGTGTCGTTTTTAGCGTCTGGAGTAAGGATAGTACCAATTTTGTGGATAACACCATTGTTCACCAGGGAATCCGTGTCAATGACGTCAGCACTCCCGATCAAAAGGGATGGATCCAGGGAGATTGTGGCAGTTTCATCGTTCAACATTGTCAGCTCCAACCCGTCCACTAACTCTTCAGCTACCCATACACCCGATGTAACGTGGTAGGTGAGTAGGTCCAGAAGTGCCTCCGGGTCGTCTTCCAAACTAAGATAACCACCCTGCCCTTCTAATGCTTCGAAAGCGGCATTTGAGGGAGCAAAAAGAGTAAAGGGCCCTGGTCCTGATAAAGTGTCGACCAAGTCAGCACTGGTCAGCAGCTCCACGAGTATCGAGAGATCCGGGTCAGTGATGGCCAAACCAATCATATCCAAGGTATAGCTCTGTGGCAAGAGAACTTGGTCGACGATGTGGGTTACTCCATTCTCCGATAACAGATCGAAGGTAATAACGGATGCCAGCCCATTGAACTCCGCTATTCCCCGAGATGCAGCTGTGACGGTTACTGTCTCGCTGTTCAACGTAGGGACTTCTTCGCCTTCATTCAAGTCACTTGACATTAAGATTTCAGGGAAAACATGATACGAAAGGAGATCCACCAAATGGGGTAGAAATTCTTCGGTATCCAGCTCGTCGCGATAGATCGCTTCAAATGCGTCATTGGTAGGTGCGAGCAACGTAAAGGGGCCCTCCCCACTCAGCTCGTCGCTGAGCCCACTCATGACCATTTTTTCTACGAGAGTACTTGTTTCCGCTGTCAGCGACAGAATAGCGACCACCCCCAGTCCATCGGCACCTGGAGCCATAGTCGTCTCAGTGTCACTTGCCGTGGTGGGAGCTGGAGAAATGGTGGGTGACGCCGTAGGAGCTTCTGTTTCGGGACATCCTACCTCGTCCAATGTTCCTTCCACGGGACTGGCCCAGTCAATATCATAGTACACTTGGTTGGCATGCAAAAAGAAATTGGTACCCTCCGGTTCCGCCTTCCAAACCCAATTGGTGATATACGTTTGCCATTCCGGCTTCCCCAAAGCCGCTGTGACATCAATCAAAATCTCATGATCCACTGGCTCGTCGGACATGGCATCATTGAGCACAATTGTAAAGTTAATATTGGCAGGAGCGTCTTGGCCGTCAAAGTAGCCCCAGTCGATTTCCGTTGCTTTGGCAGTGATAGACTTGCTGTCGGTGGCATTTTGGACCAGTTGACTCAAAAAGTATTGTGTTTGGCACATGGCACCCTCTACATCTTCCTGGCGGATTTCGGCGCCGGGTGAAAGTGCGTCGTCAAACAAGGCAAAGCGAAAAATAAAGCGGATGATTGCACCATCAGCAGCGGTGTCATTGCTCGTTGGAGCATCCGTTGCTTGGTTTGTACTGCCGCAGGCTTCTATGGATTGGTAGAATGTATTGACGTCATATTCCAATGGTTGACCGGTTGTACCCACCACACATTCGGTGGCCTCCGTGCCGGGAAATCCGGAGGTACAGTTTCCATTGCAACCCTCCACTCCCCCCGTAAAGCAAGCGGAACCTTCTTCGTCCTCTACGAACAGTCCATCGGGAGCATACGGGCACTGACCTATCGTAGTGGAATACCAATCCACCCAATTGTATTCGGATATCACGACCGAACCAGCCGCTTGGAATGCCATGGCATCCTCGGCCTGGCTATACCCTTGAATACAGGACTGCTGCACTTGCAAATACCCTCCATCCAGGGCTAAGAAAAATATCTTTTTTTGGTGGAAGAAACAGGCATAATTATGACATGGCAGGAATGAATCATGGGATGAGTTTTGTTGTTGTGTGGATTCATGCACTAGAAGAAGGAACAAGTAACAAGGGAATTTACCGAAACCGAAACATCGGATAGATCCACATTCAACAGGTTCAAGTAACCTCTCCAGGCCTCTGCTAAGGCTGTGGGAAAATCCTGTAGTAGTATGTTATAGTATATGCAATGTTGTTGGGAATGCAGGATTCGTACAGTAGGTTAGTTATGATGGGCGAGCGAAGCAGTACAGTACAGTACAGTACAGTAGCGACGGAAGAAGGAAGGAATGGTTTGATACGATTGTATGGTATTGTACTTACAGATAACCCGTAGGTAGTATTAATAGTTGCATCGGTTACGGAGACTTGAGCACAAGACTCGGAGTAAAAGACACGCTGATGATCGGGGGTGGGGCGTGGAGGGAGTGAGAACCAAAAGTCCTTTAATAATAATAATAATAATCCATGGAGGAAGGGCCTCGCCACAACGTACCGAAACTTCCGTCACATTGGATATTTCAATCGCCGAGGCTGAGACTATAGCATTGGAGGTGGCACGTAAAAAGATAAATTCATCCGTCATGGAGAGATGACTGTCGAGCATTTGAACTTGACGTAAATCGGCCGTACTGCTTTCCTCGATACTAAATACAGATCTTAAGTATTGCGACTGAACGACTGCCAGACTCGACACATCGAGACTGGAACCGCCTTGAATGTCAAAGACGACTGCAAAATTACATTGTTGCATGGAAATGTCCTTGACCGTGGCGGTGGAACCGCCTTGCAAATGGACCAAGGATCGGGCAGTCACCGTAAAGGCCACGATCAAATCCAACGTCAATTGGCTTTTACCAGAAGTCAATTCCAGTAAGGGACTCCCGCTCAGCGAATAATAATAGCTGATGACATTGCCACTGATAAAACACGATGACAGTTCAATATCATAAAGGGGCGTATTGTCATTGAGGGGCGTCAAATCTTCGGTCGCCGCCACAATTTGATTGTTGCCGCCAGTCAAGCCTTCAAAATGAACATGCCGAAAGACGAGTCGTCCATAGGGTGCGGCCCGCGTACAGGGTCCCTCAAAATTGGTAAAGGTCATGCCAATCAGTTCGACGGTTCTCGGCACGATAAAGGACTCGACAAAGAGCGGTTCGGTGCCACCTTCGATGACACAATTTTGATTTTCTTGGCCATTCCCACACACAAAGGTCATGTCGACGCCTAAGAGAGCGCGTATTCCTGGAGAGTCTTGTGTATTTCCATCGTCAACCACATATCGCATATCGGGACACAAGGGTACCACGTAAGCGTCGTAAGGAGCTCCTCCCAAGGCCAAGCGTTGCAATTCCGTTTCTTGATCGAGTTCAAAATCTTTCAACGTCACGTACCCAACTTCACTGGGATCGCCGGGACAAGATGCGGTCCGGGAATTGAATTCGTTGGTCGTGTATTGTTGTAGTCGTCTTTGTCTTCTTCTTTGTTTGGATTGTGGTGATTGTTGTTCTTCGGATGCTTCTATCCGAACGAATGGCTCCTGCTCCTGCTGTGGCCCATGCCGCCTTGTAGTCGTTGTCGAAGATGGCTGCCCCCATGAATCTGTCTCTGTCAAATAGGAGGAGGAGGAAGTAGGCAACCAGGCGTCCGCTGCGTTCACATTTCCCGATACTTTCGTGATCCCCACGGCCGACCAGCAAATAAGAGTAGTGGCGAAAAGCCACAGCAAACGAGACGCAGGTCTGCTGCGGCTCATTCTCCCCCTCCTCCGTTTAGAAGAAGAAGAAGAAGCCTGTGCCAATAATTGGATACTAATATGTTCCATGATATATAGTACTGTATGTTATGAAGGAACGTACGTTGGCTAAAGTCTACAATTCGTCTTGTTCAAGCCCCCGCTTTGTAGAAGAATAGAAGACGACTACTATCTTGGAATGACAATCAATAGTCAAGTTTTGTACTAACCGGCAAATAGTGTAATGATCTGAGTGTAAGGAATCTACTGTATGTTCCAACCGGGTTTGTTTAGCACGGATCGAAGCCCGAGAGAAATAAGAGTAAGCTGCAATTGGCCAATCAAATTGCTTTGGCATAAGTAATGACCCTTACTGTCCGATTTATATTGGTGGTGTTGTACTTGAATACTGGTAAGACTCCTATGTAAAACTTAGAAACTACTTGAAAGTATTGGTCACAAGTCACAACTCGAAAATTTGGATCGAGGGTCATTTTTGTGGAGCAAACTAGCTCGCACATCATCTCTATTTCAAGATTCCTTCCACCCGGACGTTTTTAGTTGATCCATCATGCGCACAGTACTTCCAGATACAGTAGGTACGTATGAATTCATTGATCATCCCAAATTTAAATCAAACTTAGGAACAACTCGGCCCTGGAGCAATACTAACTGTAGTCCAAGCTTGTGGCATGCATGCAACGATTTGGGTAGTTGACGATGTGTGAGTGTGTCCCTTTTTTGTGAAGATGGATTGCCTGTTCGGCTTGTTCCGTGAGTGCCACAGGCTTGTTTTCGTTGTGCTCGGTAACGTCCAAAGATGGTCCTTATGTTTGGATCCATCCCTTTTGGAAAATTCCAATAACGTGGAATCAATGGAGCAAAGCAAGACAAACATCGGTATTTACAAACTCCGCGCAATGCCTAAGATTTATTTCACAATACAAAAAAAATGGATTGGTAGGGCAGCAGTTCCATGACATACATTTTGTTTGGGCTCGGTTGTATGCGACGAAACAAAAGCTGCTCTCAGATTTTGTCAATTAGTAACCAGCAGGCTTTTGCAGTGCCTGCCTTTAGCAGGGAGCATTATGTATGCAAACCACCATCATTGCCTGTTGGCTATGAGGTTGCTCCTGGTTCATCAAAAGTCGTTGATTATTATATTTTATGTGTTTTTTATCAAATGAAACATTTCTTTACTTCTCTTTCTTTTTTGTAGTTTTTCCTCGTGCTGTATATAATATTAATTCGTTGCTGCAAGCATTTCGTTCAATCCTAGCTAGTTGTGATACCATCCTATTCGTTTTCCGCAAAAGAGAAGACGAAAATTTCTTCTCTTGCTTGACAAGCATTCCTCTCCAGTCCATGTCTCCCACCAAAATTCGCTGTTCCAATTACCAAGACCACTCCATACAAGTCCGCTCCACACCACAAGCCATTCACAAGCCATTCCAGGTCACTCCAAACATGCCACTCCACTCCCAAAATCCAAAAAAAAATCAATGGCATTGAATTTAGAAGAGTCCATACTTGATGAGATTGGAGGACACAAATTCATAGGTCATGAAGGTAATGGCTTGACCGGGCATGATTCGCAAAAGACGGGGTGTAATCCCCTTCCAGAGTGCCAAAACACCTTCTTCCTTGGCAATAAGGACGCAAGACTGACCCAAACCAGTGTACTGTAGAGAGAGAAAAAAAAATCAAGACCAAAATATAGATATGAGATGACATGTCATTGATTCCCAAAACACATAAAAAAATGCATCCCCGACAAATAAAACAACCACCACAATGTTCCATAGTATACATACCTTCGCAGGAGTTCCTGGTTTGATCACTTGTTTTTGCATACGGGTCTTGACGACATCCAATGGATTATTGACCATGGGACCCATACCACCACTGAGTCCTCCAATCATCAACGATTGCCACGAGGCCAACTCGGAAGTGCCTTGATATTCCATGACCTTTTTCTTGATGAGATTGTAGGCGGTAAAATTGACGGCTTGATTACAGCCTTGTCGCAACATGGTCGGTACGACACCCTTGTAGAGGGCCCCCAATCCTTCTTCGCGGACAATGACCGTGGCGGTTTGAACCACATTGGTATACTTGCGATGTTGTTTTTGGACGGGATCCATCATAGAATGATGTTGGGATTGCATGCGAATTTTACACACTTCGGCGGGTGTGACCACCAAAATGGCTTCGGTCAACCCACTGAAAAGTCCAGCGGTAAAGGTAATGGCCGTGCTGGAAATTTTATCGTCCATGCCGGCCTTGCTGCGTCCTGCCGCCAAAAGTTCCTTGTATTGTTCAAAGGACAGAAATCGAATGGCCATTTTGGGAATAATTCCCGTATACACCGCCGTCAATCCCTTGTAGAGGGCCAAAAATCCTTCTCGCTGCACAATGCGTTTCGCCGTACCAATCGGACCCAAAGGTGCGACGGTCGTTCCGGCATGAGGATGAGCACCCCCCGTCTTGATGACGGTGGTATGCGTACCCGCCGTAGTACTCATGCGCGCCATGCCAGGTTCCGTGGCCGGTGTGAATCGACCCATGGGTTCCTGCAAGGAGTGTTTCAAACGCAAAGCAGGTTCCATCATGCTATCGCGCATTTTGACCACCACTTTTTCGACGCTGGTCGCTTGACGCCGCAATTGCATACGCGTCTTGATGGTATCCAAAGGATGACAACACGAACTTTCCACAAGTCCAGCAGCACCGCCCGCCACCAAGTGCATCAAGGGACTCTTCTTTTGGGGTTGGGAGTCTTTGGACATTTTGGAAAATAGTAATTTACGTCAAAAAGGAAGGAGCACGACAATAAAATCTCAACACACAAGAGAAAGAAAGAAGAAAGAAATATATTTTGCAAAAACACAAAATAAAAAAAAGTGAAACGAAAAGAGATTTGGTTGGATAATTTCGCTTTGTTGGTGTTTGATGGCTATCCCATACTGCCAGAGCTCTCATCTAATGCACTTCCTACTCTTGCTTCATTGATTGGCGGCAGCACCAAGTAAACCTCATTGATTCGTCAATCAATGCGATCAGTGATGAGTTTTCTTTCGGGCTTCCAAACTTGACACCTCTTGGAAGATGACGCGTCTCAAAATGTGATAAAAAAAACTGGAACCCTAATGCCAACACTTTTTACCCAGACAAGGCAATATGCCGCCAGGCGATTTCATCTGGACGTCAGGGAAATTGAGTGCGAGTGCGACATGACATTTGATGTCATGTGCGAAGACCAATCATCGCGAGGCGTGACGCTTCGCAAGCTGTGCGAACTCCCTGCATTTGTGTTCCCAACAATTTTGAATCATGACGGGATTCATAGGTAAAGCACAGCACAGTAACTCATGAATGGCGAGGAAGGAATGAACATCAGCCATCAACATCCATGAATGAATGATGACTACCAGTGCAAGAAGATGGTCCATCACAGTTCACGACAACCATCCTCATGACAACAACAAAAAGTTCTGGCAGTGGGATTGCAGTGTCTCTGGTGATCCTGATTCTCAAAAGGTGCATGCATGTTGTTCAAATGATGATGACATTCACAGATGCAGGAACGAAGAATGTGTCATGATGCAGCAGCCATTTGCATTTGCAGTTCTCTTTTGCTTTTGTCAGCTGTGATGGGTCAACCAGACCTTTTAGATGCCATGCACAAGCAAGATTGTGGAAAGTGAGGGTTCATGTTCCATTTGATTTGAACTTGTTTCAGAAGCAAAATCTCAACAGCCAGGTGTGTTTCTGTTGGGAAATTGCACAGAAATCCCTAATTGTTTTAGAGGAAGAACAGAACCTCAGCATTTTTCCTGTAGAAACAATTTGAGGAACAAGGCTTCCTCGAAAAAATCCCGTAGATGATTCTTGTATGCATGGCTAAGATAAAAGATCAAACTAAAAGCCTTAGCTACCAAAAACTGTGCCCTGTCTGCTGAAGAGAGAATTGCAATTCTTAAACAACCCAGATCCGACCCACAACTGCTTGTCAACTCTAACAACAAAATCTATGGTACCTGTAGTCACAGATCATGTTTCCATAGGTGTGCAAAGCAGACCACCCCCATCACTGATGAGCCAATCAATGACGAAAGAGCCAACCCAACACATTGAGTTACCACAGATTTTACCAGGTGCAATGTTTGCCTAGCTGATGTCTAACTGGAAGCACTGCGAGTGCCAACAAAAAGAAATTATTTTCTATTTGTTTCCAGAGCACTAGCCTTAGAAACAATTCCAATGATTTGAAACAAATAAGTCACCACTCTTTGTCCTAACAGCTGCACACTCACCCGCACTTGGACCGCCACAGACAGCTGTCAAAACAAAGCAGAAACGTCAATGACAATTGCTGTAAGTGACATAACGCCTCCAGTTCCGCCATCTGGAGCAACGTGCTGTCTGGAGGCGAGAAAGCCAAAGGTGTGGGCTGAAGTAGATCTCATCAATGACAGTCAATGTGGGTTGTTAGGAAGTCAAGCCGATTGTGAGACAAGCTCTCCCGAGCATTGTGATGACACAATTATTTTGACTCTAGATCTGGTGTCCTGTGTCTCAAACCAGCGCGTACTGTAACCTCAAATGACACGAACGGAGACTGTCACACAACCGACAGCAAGGAGAAAGTGGACATGTTCATTCATGTTTTTAGAAACATGCCAATGAAAGACCTACCGCGTTTGCACAGTGACTGTCCAGCAAGAAGATGTGTGCGGAAATACGGCCAACGTCAGCTGCGAATTCGTTGTCGCAAACAACTTTCCTCACCTAGCTCCTCGGGAGTGCGTTGGCACACTCAATTTCTAGCAGGCAGTGCTGCGTCTCGTGGTGCCTTGTGTGTGAGTGAGGGTCGACAACCAAAGAAAAGACAGCAAATAAAAGAAAAAGTTTCAAATTAGATCTTATCATGACTACAATGTTAGGTTCCAAAAAGTGTGCTTACCACTCTTTCGTGTCTCTTCTGGACTTTCACAACACCTTGTGGACTGCTTGCGCTGGAAGGCCTTCATTACCCATCAAGTAGTCGAACTTGACGATGAGATGTGTGCGAGATGAACGGCACATCGTGGCTAAACGATGCAAGTTCCACAGTGGTAAATAAATAGCCGTTGCGTGTTCACGTAAGACATCTGCATCCGTGACCAAATTTCAAAATTTGAGTCGTTGAATGGTGGCTTGGCGCGACATCATTACGATGCTTCACTCACAGTACCTGGTAGCTGACAACAGATCCATCACAATGCATGCAGTAGCTGGCCTCCGTGGCTTTGTCATCACGACAGATGACCGAGGCTAGTAGGATGCGGCAATCCAAAGCAATACGGCAGTCCTGTTATCGGTATAGATTCAAAATGAGCAAAGTAAAAAAAACTCAAGCCAAAGCCATGAAAAATGTGTGTGTCCAATCATGCAATCATGGAGCCAACGGTGGCATTCTGGGCAATGATGCCAAGGTTATATTCCCACGAAAAGGGTCAGCCAATGTTACTGGAATCAATAACCATGAGCTATCATCGCTGCCTATGGTTGATGCTACCGTGAAGACCCTTACTGATAGAGGCCCAGCAATGCTCATCTTTCGTAGCATGGAGTAAATTGGACTCTGCACTCATCTGGTCAGATCCAGCACTATCAGAGCAAGGCGCACGATAGCTCCATTGTAAAATGCTAACATTAAAAGTGTTGAATTAACCATAATTATGAGCATACACTCGTAGTGTGCTAGTTGCTATCTATCCCAACTTTACCCACTTAACCAGGAAGTGATAGAAGCAAACGGACGACTGACCGATAGAGCTTTCAGATTACGCCGAAACGTCGCACCCATTGGCCGACGACGATTGGGTACCATAGTTGCTGCTTTTCACTGCTTCTGGATGCCGCTTCATTTATTCCCCGTCCAAGTGGCCCTCGCTCTTGCGCGAGTTTTCAGTTTCAGGGCGAGAGGTAGAGCAGAAAGACGATGGAGAGACTGGCGTCAATTTCATACCTTCGTCATCATGTTTCGCTCTACACAGCGCTGTTCCCAAACCAACGTTCTTTTTCCACGTCTTGGACTGTCAATGACATTGCTTGGTTGTTCTTGGGTCCTATTCGAGCCAAAAAAATGTCACCAAAAATGTCACCATCCTCATAGTTATTCGCTTTGGCATATTGGATGGCTCTTGGATTGATGTGACGTTCTTTTAAATTGGCACTCTCATCCAAATACATGTAAATATTGTTGCTGTTGCTGCCATCACTACTACTACTTGTACTAATCTTGACTTTTTCTAAAGTGCCTGCCTCCGCCGCTCTTTGCAAGGTAATGGGGGATACATGCGGACACATGCCCGTGGAACATCCCGCCTCCCGCTCAGCAGCCGCTTGTTTTTCCAGAATTGATAAATTCACAGCTTCACCAGGCCGTAATTGAAAGTAGGGTTCTAAAAGGTCCATAAACGGGTCGCTTGTTGTTGCAATGGCGTCGACGGTTACCACCAATTCTACAAGAGGCGAGGAGGTGTCCGCAGGGACCAACAGAAAACAGATTTCTTTTTTGCCGTCGTCTTGGTTGATAGTAGAGCTTTTACCTTCTTCGCCCCCCTTGATGTGAACTCCCATCCGGTTCAGCACTAAGCTATCATTCTCTGTCATCGACATCCTTTTGTAGTTTATAACTCCGCCAAACTGCGTAGCAGTGGCTGGATTCTGGAGGAGGTATGGAGGAGGATGCTTTTTGGTTTGTGTAGTACT
>ENA-ORBV01009369-ORBV01009369.1-microbial-mat-metagenome-genome-assembly--contig:-NODE-9369-length-16107-cov-5.407673_pt1 | contig 16107 bp, 11 predicted proteins | sample MGYA00237777_ERZ505514 | MGnify/ENA primary metagenome ERZ505514 (study PRJEB26160, sample SAMN06269048) | microbial mat metagenome | isolation source: Oligotrophic lake microbial mat | place... | reverse complement strand
GACTGGACCATGTCAGGGAAGGACCATGCAATAGCGGAGATACCAGATGCCCTGAATTCAAAGGGATTAAGACACGAAGCCAGATAGCTGTCTCCGTGATCAGCTGAGATACCAGATGCCCTGAATTCAAAGGGATTAAGACGTTGTCTCATTGTCAACCGTCACATAGAACCTAGAGATACCAGATGCCCTGAATTCAAAGGGATTAAGACCCGTCATACTCACGCTGGCAGTCCGGGTACTGAGATACCAGATGCCCTGAATTCAAAGGGATTAAGACCCCTTGCGGGCTTCGATCGAGTCGAGGATTTCGAGATACCAGATGCCCTGAATTCAAAGGGATTAAGACTCCTTGCCCTTGCCGACTTTGAACTGCTCCTGCAGAGATACCAGATGCCCTGAATTCAAAGGGATTAAGACCACCTTTGACGACGCAGGTAACGCCGACTTCCGGAGATACCAGATGCCCTGAATTCAAAGGGATTAAGACCCTGGGCCAATTTTGCCATAGCGGCATCAACGGGAGATACCAGATGCCCTGAATTCAAAGGGATTAAGACTTCGAGCGTTGGCACGACTGCGCGCAGTGTCGCGAGATACCAGATGCCCTGAATTCAAAGGGATTAAGACCCTTCGTTGTCGGCATCCGGCACGACCGTGAGGAGATACCAGATGCCCTGAATTCAAAGGGATTAAGACTGTAGGCGAACACATTGTTGTCCGACTGCTCCGAGATACCAGATGCCCTGAATTCAAAGGGATTAAGACCATTCGCTGCCGTCGATAGACTCACGGGACAGGAGATACCAGATGCCCTGAATTCAAAGGGATTAAGACCGCGTGACCTCTCGTCGTTTGATGCGTTCAAGAGATACCAGATGCCCTGAATTCAAAGGGATTAAGACCACGGTGCCACTGCCATAGAGCGCGGCACCGAGAGATACCAGATGCCCTGAATTCAAAGGGATTAAGACGCGCGCCATGGGTTTACTCTGCGGCCACCTCTGCGAGATACCAGATGCCCTGAATTCAAAGGGATTAAGACCTATTTGTTCTTCGTTTTTCATTTGGTTACCTTGAGATACCAGATGCCCTGAATTCAAAGGGATTAAGACGGTATGATGACTGAAAATGGGCCTGCCCGATATGAGATACCAGATGCCCTGAATTCAAAGGGATTAAGACTGTATCAGGTACAGGCACCCGCCCACAGTGAACGAGATACCAGATGCCCTGAATTCAAAGGGATTAAGACGGGAATTGATACCGTTGTCATACCCGGCGAAAAGAGATACCAGATGCCCTGAATTCAAAGGGATTAAGACCAATGTTGTAGTCGTCATCGCGGAAAACAAGGGAGATACCAGATGCCCTGAATTCAAAGGGATTAAGACCACGGCGCAGTGCCGGGCGATTTCGCGGTCAGGAGATACCAGATGCCCTGAATTCAAAGGGATTAAGACGAATGGGCATCGTCATCTGTGTCAGCGATGCTTGGAGATACCAGATGCCCTGAATTCAAAGGGATTAAGACGCTGTCCAAGCCTGTCGTTCCTGCCGTCAAGGAGATACCAGATGCCCTGAATTCAAAGGGATTAAGACAACAACACTTTTTTCACGATGTGAAATCTTTGCGAGATACCACATGCCCTGAATTCAAAGGGATTAAGACAGCAGCCCGAAAGCAATGTTGCCGCCGTGGCTTGAGATACCAGATGCCCTGAATTCAAAGGGATTAAGACGGACAGGAGGCGGCCAGCCTTGTGTGTGGCCTGGAGATACCAGATGCCCTGAATTCAAAGGGATTAAGACATCTCGCAGTAGGCGACACACCCTTGCTTACGGAGATACCAGATGCCCTGAATTCAAAGGGATTAAGACGCAGAATCACTCTGCGGATCCTCTGTGCGTCGCGGAGATACCAGATGCCCTGAATTCAAAGGGATTAAGACTTGCGCGCCGCTTCGTACTTCGGTGCCTCTGCGGGAGATACCAGATGCCCTGAATTCAAAGGGATTAAGACCTCGCCGTTTTCGTTGTCCGGCTGGATAGCAAGGAGATACCAGATGCCCTGAATTCAAAGGGATTAAGACGCCCGGCCTGTGCGGCCTTTGCGCGGTGTTTGGCGGAGATACCAGATGCCCTGAATTCAAAGGGATTAAGACCCCGTGGGCACGACCATTGCCACTGTGGCCTGGGGAGATACCAGATGCCCTGAATTCAAAGGGATTGAGACATGGCGATTGACCAATCCCGCGCGCTCTTGCAGCGCTTTACATTACCTTGGTAATGGACGCCATTTTCCGGCCATGCAATCACCGTCGGAAATAGCATCCCAAGGTCAGGTGTCAGTTCCAGCGGCAATGCGCCAAGCGTTGGGCGTCGGCCCCGGCGCGATGTTGGAGTGGGTTGAGGAAAACGGCCGCACTATCTATTTTGTTCAGCCTCCGGCACGGCACGGCACGACACCCAAGAGATCCGCGACGCCTTGTTTGCGCAGGGCAACCAACGATAACCCCGCCCAAGACGCTGCGCGGACTCAAGCAGGGCCTGCGCGAACCCATGTTGCGCCGCCATGCTCGCCGTTGACACCAATGTGCTGGTGCGGCTTCTGGCCCGAGATGATGCAGCGCAGGCGGATTCCGCGCTGGGCAGTGGTGGCAGGGCGGATATCGCCGATGCCAGGTAGTGTCACGCGCGCACCCTGATCCCCTCGGGGTCGTAGAACGGTTTTCGGGTGACGGTTGCCACCACGCGTCGGCCGGCCACCTCGACGGAAAGACTGGTGTCTTCCACGGCCAATTCGGACGCCACGTAGGCGGTGGCGAGCACCCGGCCGAGCGAATAGCCGTGATCGCTGTAGGTCACGAAACCCACCGTCTCGGCACCCGAAAAAACCGGGGCGTCGATCGCGGCAGGTGTGTCGCCCTCCAGAACCAGGCCGACCCAGCGCTGCGCAACGCCGGCATCGCGCACGCGCAGCAATGCATCGCGACCGACGAAGTCACCCTTGTCGAAGCGGATCCAGCGATCCAGCCCGACATGGAACGGGGTGCGGTGCTCGTCCATATCGACGCCATGCGCCGGATAAGCCTTCTCCAGACCGAGCGTGAACATGGCCTGCACGCCGTAAGGCTGGAGATGGAAGTCCTGCCCCACGCGAAACAGCGTGTCCCAGACGTCGGCGGCCTCGTCCGCCGGAACAAACAGTTCAAAGCCAAGTTCACCCGTCACGCCGGTGCGCGACACCAAGACGTTAGTCTCGCCGATGCGACCCCGGGTGAATGTCCAGCGCTTGAGGCCCTGCAGGTCGGCATCCTGCACCACCGCCTGCAGCAGTTCGCGCGAGCGCGGTCCCTGAATGGTCGGGAACGCCATTGCCGGAGTCATGTCGGTCAGGTAAGCCTTGCGACCTTGCGCATGGTGCGTGAGCCAGGCGCGCATCTTCCAGCGGTTGCGCGACCCGGTCACCAGCATGAAATGGGCCTCGCCAAGCCGGAACACCGTCAGGTCGTCCAGAATGCCGCCATCGTCCCGGCACACCGTCGAGTAACGCGCCTGGCCGACCTGCATGCTCGAGGCATCGTTGACGATCACATGGTTCACCAGCGCCTCGGCATCCGGGCCCCGGATGTCCATCTTGCCCATGGTGCCGAGGTCCTGGAGCCCGACAAACGTGCGCGTATTGCGGTGTTCATCGGGCACGGTCGTGTAGCACCGGGCCGACATGAAGTCGCCGCCGACGCGTGTCATCTGCGCCCCGAGCGCGAGGGCCTGGCTGTAGAAAGGGGTTCTGCGCTGGACCATGAAAGTCACATCCAAATTCAAAGAAGCCGCGCCGCGGCGCGGACCCAGCCGATACGCACCTGCGCACCGACCCCATACCCGCCTTGCACCGGCGCGCCAAAACGCAGGCGCGCGCCACCGGCCTCGACCGACAGTTGCAAGCTGGAGCCCCTGAACGCCGCCGCGACGATACGCGCCGTGAGCTCGACCTCGGCCGGTGCACCCGGCTGCACGATGGCGATGTCTTCCTGGCGCAGCATCAGCGTGTGTTGTCCCGGCGCGCCATCCACCGGTGTCGTGAGGCCGTCGGGCCAACGCGCCAGTCCGCCCTCGACCGACACCGGCACGAGATTGGCCGCGCCAAGAAAGTCCGCCACGAAGGGCGTGGCGGGCGACGCGTAAACCGACTCGGGCGTGCCCTGCTGCTCGATCCGGCCGGCGCGCATGACCACGATATCGTCGGCCAGCGCCAGCCCCTCATGCTGGTCGTGCGTGACCATGATGGTGGTGATCGGCACCTGGCGCCGCAGTTCGACCAGCTCCAGCTGCATCTCATCGCGCAGCCGCGCATCCAGGTTGGACAGCGGCTCGTCGAGCAGCAGCACGTCGGGCTCGTCGATCAGGGCGCGCGCCAGTGCCACGCGCTGTTGCTGCCCGCCAGACAGCTGCTGCGGCTTGCGCTGGCCGACATCGGGCAGGCGCACCAGGTCCAGCGCGCGCGCGATGCGTGCATCTTCCTGCGAGCGCGACAAGCCGCGGCGCATGCGCAACGGAAAGCGCAGGTTCGCGGCCACCGTCATGTGCGGGAACAGCGCGTAGGACTGGAACATGAAGCCGACATTGCGACGTTCGGGCGGCAGCGCCGTGACATCCTTGCCGCCGATCCGCACCCTGCCCTGGCTCGGTGCCTCCAAACCGCTGAGCATGCGCAGCAAGGTGGTCTTGCCGCAACCGGAGGGGCCCAGCAGGGCCACGAAGCGGCCGTCCGCAACCTCCAGATCGACACCGTCGACCGCGGTCACCGCACCGAATTTCTTGACGATACCCGTCATCGACACCGCCGCCATCAGCCCACCACCTGTTTTCCGCCAAGAAGTCGATCCGTCACGCCCACCGCCACCGCCGCCAGCAGGATCAGGCAGGTCGACACCGCCGCCACGCCCGGATCGGGGCTGAACTCCAGGCCGGCGTAGATCCGCAGCGGAATGGTCTCCAGCGTCGGCGCGCGCAGGAACAACACCAGCACGGCGTCGTCGAACGAGACGATGAAGGCCAGCACGGCGCCGGCTGCAATACCCGCCTTGGCCTGCGGCAAGGTGACCATGGACAAGCGCTGCCATGCCGAGGCACCCATCACTCGCGCCGCATCATCGGTGGCCGGGTCGACGCCGGCCAGCACAGCCGTCACGGTGCGCACCACGTACGGCAGCGCGATCACCACATGTCCGGCGACCAGCGCAGCCTTCGAGGGGCCGCCAGCCAGGTTGGACGCCAGGATCAGCAGGCCGATGGCCAGCACCACCGCCGGCAGCACCAGCGGCGACAAAAACAGGAACTCCCACAGGCCGCGCAGCGGCAGTGCGCCGGGCCGGCGCAACGACAGCGCGGCGGCGGTCCCCAGGGGCACCGCGATGGCAACCGTGATCAACGCCAGCCCCAGACTGGTCCACGCCGCCTGCACATAACGCGGGTCGCCCCAGACGTCCGCATACCAGCGCAGGCTCAGGCCCTGCGGCGGGAACACCAGAAAGCCACCGGCCGACAGCGACGCCGCCGCCACCACGGCCAGCGGAGCGAGCAGGAACACGCCGACCAGCAGCAGCAACAGCAACATGGCGACGGTGGCGGCGAACGGCCGCTCGCCGATCACCGCGCCACCCCGCCACGGGCTGGCCGCGTCACCAGCGCATAGGGCAACAACACAATCAGCACCACCGCGAACAGTGCCACCGATTGCACCGCCGCCATCGGCCAGTCGTTCTCGCTGATGGCGCTGGCATAGATGCCGCTGGCCAGCACGGGCAGCTTCAGGCCGCCGATCAGCACCGGCGTGATGAACGAACCCACCGTCACCGCAAATACCAGCACGCTGCCGCCAACGACACCCGGCCAGCTCAGGGGCAGCGTCACACGCGCCAGCGCGGTCCACCAGCCGGCGCCCATGACGCGCGCCGCCTCGAGCAGACGCCGGTCGATCTGCCCGATCACGCCGAGCAGCGTCAGCACCATGTAGGGCAGCAACACCTGCACCATCGCGATGGCGATGCCGGTCTCGGTGTAGGCAAGCTGGAACCGACGGTCGACCAGGTCGAGCTCGCGCAGCCACTGCACGATCGGCCCGTTGCGCCCGAGGATCACCAGCCAGCCGAAACTGCGCACGACCACGCTGGTCATCAGCGGCAGCAGCAGCGCGAGCACCAGCCAGGTACGCCAGCGTCGGGGCGCGGCGTCGATCGCGATCGCCAGCGGGTAACCGATCAGCAGCGCGGCCAGCGTGACAACCAGGCCGAGTCGCAGCGTGCGGGTGGCCAGGCCAAGGTAATAGTCGTCGGCGAACAGCCGCGACCAGGAAGTCCAGTCCAGAGCGGCCAGGCTGGGAACACCGTCGCGGAAAAAGCCATACGCCAGCACCGCGGCGATCGGCAGCACGAACACCGCTCCGAGCACCAGCACCCCGGGCGCCGCGAGCAGGGCAGCTTCGGTACGGTCAGACCGGCTCACCCGGCTACCTTCACACCGCGTGCCGTGCCAAATCCGCGCTCGAGGGGGGCGGCCGGCCAGCCCGGGTGCCGCAGCGATCGTTGAATAACCCCATCGGCGGCCACCGCCCCATGGCTGGCTGGCGCCGAAACCCGCGTCACTTGGAAGTGGCTATCAGCCGGTTCCACTGGTCGACCCAGGACTGGCGCTTCTCGCCGATCTTGATGGGGTCGAACACCACCAGCTTTTTGACTGCGTCCTCGCCGTACACCACGTCGGCGGCCACTTCCGGGCTGAGCTGTGTGGTGCGGTTGACCGGCGAGTAGCGCAGGTCCTGGGCCCACATGGCCTGCGCCTCGGCCCGCAGGCTGGCCTCGACGAACTTGATGGCCAGGGCGGTGTTGGGGCGCCCGGCGACCACGTTGGCTGTGATCAGGGACCCGGGCACGCCCTCGATCGGTGCCACGAAGCGGGCCGGAAACCCGGCCTTGCGCAGCGCGAAGGCGTAGTCCTGCGCGTACGGGGCCAGCCAGGCGTCGTTCTGGGCAAAGTTGTTCTGGATGTCGGGGCTGGCCTTGATCACCGTAGCGTCCTTGAGCACGGTCTTGATCGCGTCGAAACCGGGCTGGACGTTGTCCAGGTCACCGCCCATGACGCGGTTGAACATCAGGAACGACAACAGTCCGTAGCTGTTGCCGAAGTCGGTCAGCACGAGGTGGTTGCGGAACTTCGGGTCGAGCACGTCCTTCCAGGACGTCGGCGCCGGTTTCACCTTGTCGGCGTGGTAGATCAGGCCCATCACGGCCATCTGCATCACGGGACCCTCGCCGCGCGCCAACCCGGCCAGCGCGAACGGATAGATCTCGGAAGCAACGGCAAGCAAGAGCAAGAGCAACTCGGCGTGCGGACAGCGTGCACGCAATGGGCGTGTCGGGCACCTCAAATTGGCAGACACGCGGCGGGAAACGTCGGAATATAGCGCTTGAAAAAGCGATCCCCTGTGCTGGTCTGATTGACCAATCCCGCGCGTTCAGAAGGTCACTGAAGCCGCAGCCACCGCAGTTTTTGCCGTAGAGGATCTGTTTCTCGATCATCGATGCATGCAGCCCCATTCATCTCGACATGCTGCGTCCCAACACCCAGCCCGTCAAGCGCACCCGCTCCACAATCATCATGTGCGGCACGGTCAGCGCGGCCAGGCCGACGAAAACAAGCTGGGCAAGGCGCACGTCGAGCGGCTTGCCCTGCGACAGCCACCAGGCGATGGCGACGCCCGCCACGGTGGCCAGCATCGGCCAACCAGCGATGCGCAACACATCGCGAAGCGTTCCTGCGTTGGAATAATCGCGCGTTCTCAACACATGGCGGGCGCCGTGCATGGCCGCAGAAAAACAGCGTGAAACCGATGAGAGGAGGCGCAAAGGTCAGTAGTGCGGCGACCGACAGCAGTTCGACGCTGCGCGCTGGATCCCGCCTCGCTCCAGCGATGGCTGCAAGTGCGATCGCGCCGACCCAGGGCCAGGCGGCCCACTGCAAAGCCTCGGCAATCGCTCGAGCGGCAGGTATCCCGGACACAGACGCGAAGAGCTGGGAAACCTCCTCCGCATGCAGCGCCATGGGACAGAAGATCACGGCGCCGCCGTACAGCATTCGAAACCATGCCGGGGTGTCGCCCTCGGGATCGCCCGAAAAATGGAAAACCGAGACCGACAGAAAAGCCGCCAGAAAGAAGCCCGGCGCAACCCACCACACGCCCACGACCAATGCAGCAGCCCCCACATAGGCCAATGCGAACAGGCACCAGCCCGCGATCGATCGAACACCCGCGAGTTGCCGCACAAAGACGATATCCAGCGCACCGTGCGGCACGCCCAACAACAGGATGACCGGCGACAGCACCGCGAGTTGCGCCTGGGCGTCGAAACGCGGCAACCAAAGGCTCGCGACGAGCACCAGCCACGCCAAACCACAAAAGGCAAGCCCTTGCAACCGGATGCTCATGGAAGTGCCGTCGGGCCGTGCCGCCTGCATTCGTTCATGGGGCACCCGGCGAGCTCATGCCATGCCCTCGACGCCAGCGATGCGACCACGGCGCCGCAACATGGCGAACGCAGCCCTGATGAACGGCGCAACCGGCATCGCCGCCACTACCGCAAGGCCATCGCCGACGCCTGCGTTACCGCTCAGGAAGCGAATCACGCGCGCCGGATCGGCGCGGCCGAACAGCGAGATGAAGACAGATGCCCCACGACCGGGGTCGGCACGCAGAACATCCAGAAAAATCCGGTCCATCAGGCGCAGTGGCAAGGGGTCGGGCCGGTGCCCTGTCGGGTAGCCATCGCGTACCAGCGCGCGGGCACACTCGCCGGCCCAGCGCTGAATGCGCTGCAGCGCATATCCCGTGCTCGGCCGGGCACCACCGGCCATCACACCAACCCGGACGCAGCTGCGGTGCGTTGATACCGGGGCCTCGTGCAAACCCATTGGCAGCACGCCGTGCTCGCTGCGCAGCAACGTGAAGGATGCATCGCCGATGCGCTGCGTTATCGCAGCGTCGAGTTGGGCGCTCAACTCTCTCGGTGTGAGCGGCGTCGCACCGAACACCGTCAGCTCGATGAGCGCCCGTGTCGGTGTCAATGGCAGGAAGTAGACGAAGGGAATATGACGCGGATCCGGTGCGAGGAAGTTCATCAAGTCCATCGACGACGGATCGAAGGCTGCAGCGCTGCATTCGATCTCGTGCCCGTAGAAGGATTGCCACATCGTCGCACCGTCACGGCGCGGCACATGCGGCGGCCGTGTGTCGACCACCGAACGGGCCATCACGTTGCCTGTGCTGGTGCGAATGGTCCACATACCATCGCCATGGCTCGGCTCGCCGACGACCGACGTGCCGCATCGCAACGCGATGGTCGGCTGTCCATCGATCGACGCCTGCGCGGCGGCGTAGAAGTCCTCCGCCGCCAGCATGTGGTAGGGCGTCGATCCGCAATCGAGGGAAACGCTTTGGCCGGCATCCGAAACCCGCATCGTCTGCCAACGGTGCTGGATCCGATAGGGCGCGGGCGCCGATCGCTCGTTCCAGTAGCACCACGTCCGGTCGTTCGTGTACGCGCTGCGCGACTCGATCACCAGCGTGCGCGGACCCCGCTCGCCATACGCAGCCAGCGCCATCGACAAACTCAGACCGGCACAACCACCGCCGAGGATGACCAGATCGAAGGCGTCAGACATTCCGGCCTTCAAGCGACGTCTCGGCGTCGAGAAACGACGACAAGGCTCCGTGTAGCGTGGCATCGTGGCGCCGCGCAGGTGACCAGAATTCCGGGAGCAACGGGGTCGACAACAGCGTACGCAGGGTTATCAGCCTCTTGGCTCGCCGCGATACGACCGTGCGTTCGAGCCAATACTGGTTGCCGCGCTGGCGCAGCCGCGTCCCGATCGCCCGGTACACGCGCGCGGCGACCAAAATACTGCAACGCGCGCCGAACGGGAGGTGGGCCAGTCCCGCCTCGCCGCTGCGGTAGTAACGGTCGGCCGTGTCGAGCAGCTGGTCGATGCAGGTTCGCAATTGGGGCCACACCGCCTGCTGCGGGACAACCAGCGCCTGCGGCGCCATGTCTCCGATCAAAGACGCTGGCAAATAACGGCGCCCGGTCACCGCATCGGCAGCCACATCGCGGCAGATGTTCGTGAGCTGCATCGCGATCCCCAGGTCGACCGCGTGGCGCAGCGCGGCCGGGTCGTCACAACCCAGCACCCGGCACATCATCGAGCCCACGGTCCCGGCGACCTGGTAACAGTAACGCAGCAAGGCACCCTCGTCGGCCATGCGAACGGTGTCCAGATCCGACATGATCCCGTGGATGAAAGTCAGCATCAGTGCGGGTTGAATGTGGCACTCGCGCATCAATTCGATCGCGTCGGCCACGATCGGATTTTGCGAGGCGCCTCGGGCGATATCCTGCGCAGCCATCACAAGGGCAGTGCGGGCATCCTCGCCGCCACCGCCCTCGTCCGCCAGGTCGTCGATATAGCGGCAAAACCCATACAGTCGCGTCGCGCGTGCCGCGTGGGCCGGCGCCATCCAGCGGCGAGCCCAGTGGAAGCTCTTGCCCTTGCGCGACAGAACGAGGTCGGCGCTCTGCCATGCGCAAGAAGGCTCGCGAGCCGGGGACAGCCGCGCGGCAATATCCGCCGAAGGCACCAACGCGTCCATCACCTTGGCCGAGCACAACACGCCCGGCAGTCCGGCACCGGGATGGGTACCAGCGCCGACCAGGTAGAGATTGCGAATGCCTTCCGCGCGGTTATGGAACCGGAACCAGGCCGATTGGCGAAACAGCGGTGCGACCGAAAAACCTGCTCCATGAGCGCTCAGGTAATCGCTGCGAAAGTTCTCGGGCGTCATGTAGAAGTCGCTCGTGATGCAGCCGCCCAGGCCCGGCAAGATCGTCTGCTCGAGTGCCGCGACGATGCGCGCCTGCAAGCGCGGCCCCTGCACCGCCCAGTCGACCGAACCCTTCAGATTGGGCACTGGGCACAACACGTAAAAGCTGTCGCAGCCAGGCGGTGCAAAGCTGGCGTCGGTGGCCGTGGGGCGATGCAGGTAGAGCGAAAAATCCTGCGCCAAAATCTTGTCGTGAAAGATGTCGGCCAGCAGTTCGCGGTAACGCTCTCCCAGCCAGATGGTGTGGTGCGCGACATCCGGATACTGACGGGTCGTGCCGAAGTACAAGACAAACAGGCCCATCGAAAACTCGGCGGCGGCAAGCTTCAACCGGACCGAGGGTGCCTGGTCTTCAGGCTGGATCATGGCCGCAAACAAATGCGCCGGATCGACGTTGGACACGATCAGGTCGGCGGCAATCGAAGATCCGTCGTTCAGCGTGACGCCGGATGCGACACCTTGATCGATCTCGATACCGCGCACCGTGGTATTGAGCTTCACGTCGATGCCCTGGCGGTTCATCAACGCACCAAGTGCCGCGGTAATCGCCGCCGTACCGCCCATCGCAAAATGCACGCCGTAGGCCCGTTCGAGATAGTGAATCAGACCGTAGATGCTGGTGGTGTCGAACGGATTGCCGCCAACGAGCAGTGGCTGAATGGAGAAAGCCTGGCGCAGTTTGGGATGTTTCAAATGCCGGCACACGAGCTGCCAGACCGTGTCTTGACTGCGCAGGCGAAGCAGCGCCGGAATCTGCCTGAGCATCACACCGAAGTGATGAAAAGGCACCGCCGACAGCTGCAGGAAACCGACGTTGAATATCTTCTCGGACTGCGCGAGAAGGCTGCGGTAACCGTCGCAGTCGTCGGGCTCGAACCGCGCAATCTCGGCCAGTGTTTCGTCCAGCGTACCGCCGTAGTCGAACTGGCTGTTGTCGGGGAAGTGGAACCGGTACCAGGGCGTCAGGGGCACCAGCTTCACGTGGTCACTGAACTTCTCACCGAACAAGGCGAACAGCTCTTCGAACAGAAACGGCGCGGTGATCACGGTGGGCCCTGCATCGTGCCTGAAGCCACCGCGTTCGAAGACCTGCGCCCGCCCACCGAGACCGGCGCAGCGGTCGATGATCGACACCTCGTAGCCTTTGGCGCGTAGCCGCAACGCTGACGCGATACCGCCGAAACCGGCGCCGATTACAAGAGCTTTCATTTTTAGCGTCGCGTCAAGCAAGGCCGGTCGTATGACCGGTCCTGCCTTTGACGTTCAGGCCTTGGCTAGCTTTGCTGCCCTATCGGATTCGCTCACGGCAACTGCCCAGATGATCAACCCGAATGCGATCTTGTTCAACACGTCGGCTGCGTTGTAGATGATGTTGAGCGCGTTCGCACTGTCGGCTGGATTGGCGTTCGTCAGGTACCCGAAGAAGTATCCGACCGGGTAGATCGCCCAGCCGAACGTCACGATCCACCGCATCGTGCTGAAGGCAGACTGGACCGCGGGAGGTGCACTGGCTGCATTGACCTTGCCAGCTTCGCCCAGGAAGATCTCATACAGGATGTAGGCCCAGCCCGCCATGCCGATGATGAAGGCCGGCCAGACCGACAAGTACCCTGCTTCGCCCAGGTAACCGCCGACCAGCATCACCAGCGTGCCGATCATCAGACGCCAGAAAATTCCGACGCTGACCTTGGTGATGGCAGCCAGGATCAGATAGAACTCGATCATCAATAGCGGCACGGTGATCAACCAGTCGATATAACGAAACACCGTGGGCGTCGATCCCGTGGCCACCCAGACATCGCGCATGTAGAAGTAATGCACGGCGGCCACCAGTGTCACCAGTCCTGAAACCGTAAGTGAGGTCTTCCATTTCTGCGACACCCGGTCACGTTCGAGGAAGAAAAACACCGTAGCGGCGATCAACGCCATCGAGATGATCCAGAACGAGATCCCGACGAAGTCGTTTTGTTCCAGTGTTGCGGTCGTGGCTGCATCCGCAGAGGCCGATGCGAAGGCTGCTCCGATCAAGGGGATGGTCATGATGGCCAACCGTGTCTTGGTCCAGAGGCGCTCTGGAGTTTTCATTGCAATGGTCATGGTTCTCTTTCAGTGGGTAAACGAACGCGCTCGAAAAATGGGATCTGAGCGCCGCAGTATATGGAGTGACACGTAAATGAAACGATATAGACGCATTGTCATAGATGACAACATGGATATTTAAGTTTCAATATCGATACAACTGGCAATGTCACAATCAAGAAAGCCTATCCACCAGCGTAGGGAACCACCCCATGAACGTGCCAGAAGCCAAGGACGAAACCGGTGCCAAGACTCTGATGCGCACCGGCACTGCCGCACGCATGGCGGGTCTGCCGCCTTCAACGCTGCGTATCTGGGAGCATCGTTATGGCGTGGTCGCGCCGCCCAAGTCTCCTGCTGGCCAGCGCACCTACTCGATGAAAGACATCGAACGCCTGAGGCTCATCAAACGGCTGACCCTCGAAGGGCACGCCATCGGTACGGTGGCCCACCTCGATGTGGATGCGTTGGTTGCGTTATCGTCTGGGAGCCAAGTGCCATCGGCTGGGGTGCAGCGGGTTTTCGTCGTCGGGCAAACTGCCGCGCGCAAACTCGAAAGTCGCATGCGGCCCCCGCCGGCACGGGTCTTCGACGACCTGAGCCATGCAGAGCGCGAAATCGCTCGCGCCGGCGCTGCCGACGTGCTGGTCGTCCATGTCTCATCACTGGACGCATCGATGACCGAGCGCGTGATGGCACTTCGGCATAACTTGCCAGCGCAAAACGTCATCCTGGTCTATTCATTCGGCGCAGAAGCCGTCGCAGAAGGTCTTCGCGCGGGCGGCGTCACGGTGCGCCGCGAACCGGTCGCCGGCAGGGAACTGGCACGTTTGATCGGTGCAGCGCGCCCGGTCACGGCCGCGGTCGCGACAAAACCTCAGACGAGTCACAGGCTCTACAGCGATACGGAACTGATTGCGCTGACCGAAATGCAGTCGATGGTTGCCTGCGAGTGCCCCAGACATCTGGCCGAAATCGTCACGCTGCTGGTGGGTTTTGAGCTCTACAGCGCGAAATGTGCCGCGCAAAACGAGGACGACGCGGCGCTGCATCGCCAACTGCACGAGGTCACCAGCGTGGCCCGATCGATGCTCGAGCAGGCGCTGGCGTGGGTGGTGATCGACGAGGGACTGGTTCTCGAAACGCGATCGTGACGGTTGCCTGCAATCGATTTTCTTGAAGTCGGTGTTCGAGCCGTGCGACGGTCCCGGTGCCGGCATTTCATGGTTCGCCGCCCGCCCCGTCGAGGATCCATCTTGTCCCGGCTTTTTTTCGATGCGGCGCATCGAGGTTGCCGGGCGCAAAGACGGGGCGCCGAAGCTGCCGCACCGAGACTCGACCCCAAAGGCTCCCCTGGTCTTGAGCGAAAATCACCCGATCCCCGCCAGACTCCATCAACGCGCATCCGCGCTGCGATACCGAGCCCGCCTTGAACCGCCCAACCCCACCCGCCATGACGCCGGTCGAACCGCTGCCCATCCTGCGCGACCCGCAGCTGCGCCGCTTGTGGGCGGTGGGCATGCTCATGTCGCTGCTTCGCTGGGTCGAGATCCTGGCCTTTGCGGTGTACACCTACGAGCGCACGCAGTCCGCACTGTGGGTGGCCAGTCTGATGATGCTGCGCCTGCTGCCGTTGTCGCTGTTCGGCCTGACGCTCGGCGCGATGGCCACGCGCCGATCCCGTCGAAGCGTGCTGTTCGCGACACATGCCATTTTGTTGGCCACCAGTTCGCTGCTGCTGATCCTCTCCCTGCTGGGCGTGGTCGAGGTCTGGCACCTGGCGTTGGCCAGCTTCATCAACGGCGTTGTCTGGGCGGGCGACTTGCCGATGCGCCGCAGCCTGATGGGCGACATCGCAGGGCACGCAAGGCTCGTCCGGGCCATGTCCCTGGATGCCGTGGCCTCCAACGCCTGCCGGCTGATCGGCCCCGGTCTGGGCGGCTTGTTGCTGGCGCGCGGCGGGCTGACCGCCGTGTTGATTTTCACAACCGTCTTCTACCTGCCGGTGCTCGCCGCGCTGGCCGGTCTGTCGCACCAGGCGGTGACGCCGGATGCAGCCCGGCCCACGCTGCGCGAGCTGCTGGTCCGCGGTTTTCACGCCGCACGCGAATCGCCCGCGTTGCGGGCGACCTTGTGGATCACGATCCTGTTCAACCTGTTTGCCTGGCCGGTGCTGAGCATGATTCCGGTCATCGGCCAGGTCCGGTTGCACCTCGACGCGCAGGGCGTCGGCCTGCTGGCCAGTATCGACGGCGTCGGCTCACTGCTCGGCGCGCTCGTGCTCACCTCGTTCGCCGCTCGCTTGCGTCAGGGGCAGTTGTATCTCGGAGCGGTCCTGCTCTTCCTCGTCCTGCAGATCGCCCTCGGCTGGAGTTGGAACACCTGGCTGACCGCTGCCGTGTTGCTGGCAATCGGCGTCGCGCAATCGGGCTTCGCCGTGATGCAGGCGACCCTGGTCTATGCAGCGGCACCTGCGGATCGACGACCGGAGGCCCTGGGGCTGCTGACCATGTGCATCGGCGTGGCGCCGCTGGGCTTCTTTGCGATGGGATGGCTCGCACAGCAGTTGGGCGCTCCGATGGCGGCCACGGTCACCGGGCTCTGCGGCCTTGCCGCCGCTGGCCTGACCTGGCGGCTATGTCGTGCATGCTTTGGGGCGAAATCCGGCGCCAACTGACCCGTGCCTACTCCACCGCGATCAATATCTCGCTGCGCCGCGGCAGCGGCGGAACAAACGGCGGGTCGTAGCGGGCAAACTGGGGCTTTCCCGTCGCTTTGATGCCTTGCTGCGCCAGCCAGCTCTGCAGCAGCTATCGTGGCCTCAGTACTGAACTTGTAGAAGCGTATGGCCGCCATCCGCCGTGCAGGCATTTCGCGCAGGGACACGCGCGGATCTGCTGGCTTGGGCAAGGTCTGCATGGTGTACTTCGAGGGCATGACAAAGTGCAGCCGGTAGCCGGACCCGGCGTTTGACTCCATCGTGACCGGCACCGTCATGGAGATTTTCTCTGGCGTCTTTTCCATCTGTCTCTTATACACATCTCCGAGCCCACGAGACTAAGGCGAATCTCGTATGCCGTCTTCTGCTTGAA
>ENA-ORBV01009368-ORBV01009368.1-microbial-mat-metagenome-genome-assembly--contig:-NODE-9368-length-16107-cov-5.817405_pt1 | contig 16107 bp, 14 predicted proteins | sample MGYA00237777_ERZ505514 | MGnify/ENA primary metagenome ERZ505514 (study PRJEB26160, sample SAMN06269048) | microbial mat metagenome | isolation source: Oligotrophic lake microbial mat | place... | reverse complement strand
CCGCCACCCATGGCCGTATGCGCTGGTGGGTGTGCTGGTCATCGTCGCCACCGTGGCCTGGCTGCGGCCTGCCCCGCGGCCTGCGGCGGCTGCCGCGTCGGGTGCACAGCCCGTGCCCACGGTCGCCGAGGTGCTGGCCGTGGTCGAGCAACGCTGCGCCATGTGCCATGGTGCCCAGGTCCAGATGAAGAACGTGCGACTCGATTCGCCGGCCCTGCTCAAGCAGCACGGCCAGGCGGTCTACCAGCAGGCAGTGCTGACCCGGGTCATGCCGATGAACAACTCCACCGGCATCACGGAGGTCGAGCGCGCCGTGATCGGGCGCTGGTTCAGCGCGGGCGCGAAGATCGAATAGTCCGGCGCGCGCCGTCGGCTTGGCATCGACCCGTGCGAGATCACGCCGCGCGCTGCGGCGCGGGCGTATGCTGCCTGGCCTGCTGCCTGGCCTGCCGGAAGGCCGCGGCGCCGCGGTTCAGCCGCCGGGCGCCAGTTCGTCCAGCGCCGCCTGCTGCGCCTGCTGCAGCACGCGCGCCAGGGGATGCGTTGCAGCGACCATGCCGTTGCGCCGGGCATCCTGCGCCAGTGCGGCAAATCCGGGGGTGATCTCCCAGCGTTGCGCCGCCAGCCCGAACAGCCGGTGCGTCTGCTCGCCGAGTGCCGCGCCGAAAGCCAGCGATGGCGGCACCGGCAGGTGCAGGCCGGCACGGTCGATGACGCTGAACGCGACGGTCCAGCCGGTATCGTGCAGCATGCCGGCCAGGTAGCCGTCGAACATCGGCTGGCCTGCCGGGTCGCACAGGATGGCGGTATGGCGCGCCAGGGCTTCGGAATGGTCCCACATGCGCGCGCCGGCGCGCCCGCTCAGCGGCCCCGGCGGCGAACGGTAGATCGGCTTGAGCAACACCCGGGCGATGACCGTCTGCAGACCCTGCAGTCCGATCAGCGCGATCGCCTGCTCCAAATTCGTGACATCGCCCTGCACCCGGTAATACGAGCTGCTGGCCAGGCGCATCACCTCGGCTGCCAGCACTGCATCCTTGCCGATGCGCTCGGCGATCGCCGGCGTGGGCAGATCGGTCTGGCGCACCAGCGCGATCAATTGTGGAATCAGCGCCGCCGCACGCGGCAAAAGGTTGTCGGCAATGTCCGGTTGCGCCAGCACTTTGGCCACGGCGTCCAGTGCATTGCGCTCCGTCGGCGTGATCGGTGTGTCGGTCAGTTCTGCGCATCCGAGCAACCAGGGCAGCACCGGGCGCGCGCCCGGTGGCGCCGGCGCCAGGTCTTCAACCGGCTCGACGCGTACCGGTGTCGCAACGACCGTCACCACATCGGTCTGCTGCGCGGGTTGCCGGCCCCAGGGCCATAACGACGACAACCAGCTCATGGCGCGGACATCGGGTGCGACGACAGGAAGGCTGAATGAGCCAGGCGGAGGTTCTGCATGAGGTGAGCTTTCGTCAAAACAAGCTGGCGCAGTCTGTCACGGCCACGGATGGTCATTGTCCCATCGCCGGCGTCATCGACAGGCGATTGTGGCGTTCCAGCAACGGCTCCACAGCGATGGTGCATAGCTGGGGGTCGCGCAACCATGAGAACACTTGCGCGTTCTGCTGCATCGCAGGTGGCGACACCCGCGGCGTTGCGGGGTGGCGACACCCGCGGCGTTGCGGATCAACCGGGTTTTCATCGTCGAAGGCCAGCGGGTGTGAGCCGTCTGGCGGCGCACGGGTTGGGCACAATCGGGCCATGACCGCGCAGCCACAACCCCCAGCTCGTACCACCGTGCAAAACGCCGCCCAGGCGCGTGCGTTTCTCGATCACCTGTATCGTGCTGCCGTGGAGCGGGCCTTGCCCGCGCGCGTCACGGCAGCAGGCCTGCCCCCACCGCCGGGCGGAGCTGGGCGCACGCTGGTGCTCGGTGCCGGCAAGGCGGGTGCGGCGATGGCGCAGGCGGTCGAGGCTGCCTGGCCGGCCGACGCGCCGCTGTCGGGCCTGGTCGTGACCCGTTACCACCACATTCCACCCCGTCCCGCCGGCCTGGCGCAACGCATCGAGGTGGTCGAGGCGTCCCATCCGGTGCCCGACGAGGCCGGCCAGCTGGCCGCGCAGCGCATGTTGGCGCTGGCCCAGGGTCTGGGGCCCGAAGACCTGGTGTTGTGCCTGATCTCCGGCGGCGGCTCGGCTTTGCTGAGCCTGCCAGTCGATGGGCTGGATTTCGCTGGCAAACAGGCGGTCAACCAGGCGCTGCTGGCCAGCGGCGCCAGCATCACCGAGATCAATTGCGTGCGCAAGCATCTGTCGAAAGTCAAGGGGGGGCGCCTGGCGGCTGCTTGTGCGCCGGCGCGCGTCGTGACGCTGGCCATCAGCGACGTGCCAGGCGACGACCCGAGTGTCATTGCCAGCGGGCCCACGGTGCCGGACGCGAGCACCTGCGCCGACGCGCTGGCCATCCTGCGGCGTTACGCCATCGACGTGCCGCTGGCGATTGCGCAGGCTTTGGAGCGGGGCGAGCTGGAAACGCCCAAGCCGGGTGACCCGCGATTCGCCAGCCACACCGTGCACCTGATCGCGACGCCGCAACAAAGCCTGGAGGCTGCCGCCGCCGCCGCCCGTGCGGCCGGCCTGGCAGCCCACATCCTGAGCGATGCGATCGAAGGTGAGTCGCGCGAGGTCGGCAAGGTCCACGCGGCGCTGGCACGTGCGGTCGCGCGGCAGGGCCAGCCATTTGCGCGGCCCTGCGTGATCCTCAGCGGCGGCGAGACGACGGTCACGGTGCGCGCGCCGGCGGTGGCGCGTGGCCGCGGTGGCCGGGCCGGGGAGTTCTGCATGGGACTGGCCGAGGCCTTGCAGGGTCAGTCGGGCGTGTATGCGCTGGCGGCCGATACCGATGGCATCGACGGTGTCGAGGACAACGCCGGCGCCTTCGTCGCGCCGGACACGCTGGCGCGGGCGGTGCGCCAGGACATGAAGATCGCCAGTTACCTCGAGCGCAACGATGCCTACGGCTTCTTCCTGCCGCTGGGCGACCTGGTGTTCACCGGGCCGACATTCACCAACGTCAACGATTTCCGGGCCATCCTGGTGCTGTGACGGACGGGGCGCTGGCGCGGACGGGTCAGCCGCGCAAGGACAACCCCGCGCCAATCGCGATGAAGATGCCGCCACAGACCTGGTTGAAGCGTCGCCCCACGCGCTGCAGCCAGGGACGGATGCGCTGCGACAGGCTGGCGATGAACAGTTCGGTCATGATCTCGATGCCGGCGAAGGTGCCCGCCATGATCGCGAACTGCAGCACCAGACTGCGTGCGGGATCGATGAATTGCGGCAGGAAGGCGGCGAAGAACAGGATCGCCTTGGGATTGGTCAGCGCCGACAACGCGCCTTGCCGGAACAAGGACCAGCCCGCGCGGCTGGGCGCTGGCTCCAGCGGCCCGATGCCGACCGGCGGCGAGCGCCATACCTGGATGCCGAGCCAGACCAGGTAGGCCCCGCCGACCCACTTGAGTACCGTCAGCCAGACCTGCGAAGCCTGAAGCAGGGCGCCGATGCCGAACATCGACAACGCGATCACGACAGTGAACCCGAACGCGCCGCCGAAGATGGTGAAGAGCGTCTTGCGGCTGCCGTGCATGGCTCCATGGGTCAGTGCCAGCAGACCGTTCGGGCCGGGCGACAAGGACAGGCCGAGTGCGGCCAGCAGATAGATCAGCCAGGTATCCAGGCTCATGGTGTTGCAGCTCCCTTGAGGTCGATCGTGTTGCCGTCCCGGTCGCGGAAATACAGCGACGGCCCGTTGCCCTCGGCGCACACGGGGCCACCCGCCTTGGATGGTAAGGCCTGCACGAGCGCCTCGTTTGCGCCCCAAGTTTGATTTTGCTCAAGGTTGCCAATCCCGATCCACGGCACATTGGACACCATGTTGCCGAACGAGTTGCTCGATCTCCCTGCCGAACGGTCGACAGCCGAACCCGGCGCGATACTGCTTCGACGTTCCGAGCCCGCCGACGGAGTGGTTTTCGTCGAGCACGGACGGGTCGAGCTGGGCCTGATAGACGGTGGGGACCTGACCCATTTACTGGGTACCGCGGAAGGGCCGTTCTGGCTTGAGACCAGTGCTGCCATTCTGGGCCGGCGCAGCCTGGTCGACGCGATCGCCGAGACACCGGTCAAGATGCGCCGCCTGTCCTTGCCGGTATTTCGCCAATGGCTGGCCAGCATGCCCGAGTCGGCGCAGAACCTGCTGCGCGACGTCGCGGTCGCACACTGGCAACAAAGCGAGCTGGCCGTCAGCCGGCTGGCCAAGGATGCCGAGGCGCGTTGCGCCGAGTGGTTGTTGCGCCACGCCCAGACCAGCGCCCAGGGTTCGGTGGCGGTGATGCTGCAGCAGCGCAAACGGCTGATCGCCGCGCAACTGGGCATCGCGCCCGAGACCTTGTCGCGGGTGTTGCGCCACTTGCGCGAACGCAGCCTGATCAGTGGCTCGGGCCGGGTCGTGAACCTGGTCGATCCGAGCGGGCTGCGGTCACTGGCCGGGGTGTAGGGCGCCAGCCCCTGGGCCTTGGCCCCTGCCGCGCAGCGGCAAGGCGTTCAAGGCGTTCAAGGCGTTCAAGGCGTTCAAGGCGTTCAATACGTTCTCGGCCGTCGCCGGTGCCGTCATCTGTACCGGCACGCGAGCCTGCGGGTCCACTGCCGCCACAGCCGCGCGCAAGGCCTCATAGACACTGATCGCCAGCATGAACGGCGGCTCGCCCACCGCCTTGGAGCCGAACACGTTGTCCTCCCGGTTCGCCTGCGGCCACAGGTCGACCTTGAAGTGTTCGGGTATGTCGCCGGTGGCCGGGATCTTGTAGGTGCTCGGCGCATGGGTCGACAGATATCCCTGGTCGTTCCACACCAGTTGCTCGGTCGTCAACCAGCCCATGCCCTGGACGAAGCCGCCTTCGATCTGGCCGATGTCGATGGCCGGGTTGATCGAGCGGCCGACGTCGTGCAGGATGTCGATCTTGAGCACCCGGCTCTCGCCGGTCAGCGTGTCGATCGCGACCTCGGTGCAGGCCGCGCCATACGCGAAATAGTAGAACGGCCGCCCGGTCAGCGTGGTCTTGTCGTAGTGGATCTTGGGCGTACGGTAAAAACCGTCGCTCCACAGCTGGATCCGGTTGGCATAGGCCAGCCGCACGACCTCCTCGAAGCTACGCGTGGCCTTTGGCGAGACCACCTGGCCGGCGGCGAACCGGATGGCGCCGGCGCCGCAACCGTCCAGGCCGCAGACGAACTGGGCCAGGTTGCCGCGCACGTTGCGCGCCGCGAACTGCGCGGCCCGGCCATTGAGGTCGGTGCCGGCCGAAGCGGCCGTGGCCGAGGCGTTCGGTATCTTGCTGGTATCGCTGGCCGTGGCCAGCACCCTGTCGAATGCAACACCGAGCTCGTCGGCCACGACCTGCGCCACCTTGGTGTTCAGGCCCTGGCCCATCTCGGTGCCGCCATGGTTGACCTGCACGCTCCCATCGGTGTAGACATGCACCAGCGCCCCGGCCTGGTTGAACAAGGTGGCGGTGAACGAGATCCCGAACTTCACCGGCGTGAGCGCGATGCCGCGCTTGATCACGTCGCTGGAACGGTTCCAGGACACGATTTCGGCGCGGCGGCGCTCGTAGTGCGCCGTCTGTGCCAGCTGGTCGATGAGCGGCGCCAGGATGTTGTCTTCGACCGGCATCTGGTAATGCGTGACGTTACGTTCGGTGACGCCGTACAAGTTGCGCCGGCGCACCTCCAGCGGATCGAGGCCGAGCACGCGTGCGATGTCGCCCAGGATGGCCTCGATCAGGATGACGCCCTGCGGGCCACCGAAGCCGCGGAACGCGGTATGGCTTTGCGTGTTCGTCTTGCAGCGGTAGGACGCGATCTCGACGTCGGCCAGGTAGTACGCGTTGTCGCAGTGGAACACCGCGCGGTCGGCAACCGGGCCGCTGAGGTCGGCCGAAAACCCGCAGTTGGCCGCCAGCGCCAGCTGCAGGCCGCACAACAAGCCGGTCTCGTCATAACCCACGGTGTACCGGTACGAGAACGGATGCCGCTTGCCGGTCACCATGAAGTCGTCATCACGGTCCAGCCGCAGCTTCACCGGGCAGCGGTACTTGGCTGCGGCGATGGCGCTCCACACCGCCAGGTGGCCGGCCTGGGTTTCCTTGCCGCCGAAGCCGCCACCCATGCGCCGGCATTCGACGCGCACCGCATGGTTGTCGATACCCAGGGCGTGTGCCACCCAGTGCTGCACCTCGCCCGGATGCTGGGTGCTGGAATACACCAGCCACTGGTTCTGTTCCTGCGGCAGCACATAGGCGACCTGGCCCTCGAGGTAGAAGTGTTCCTGCCCGCCGACCTCCAGCGTGCCGCTGAGTTGGCGCGGGGCACGCTCCAGTGCAGCCTGGGCGTCGCCGCGGCGCACGAACACCGGCGGCAACACGAAATTCTGGGCCTGCATCGCCTGCTGCGTCGTCAGGATGGCGGGCAGGGGATCGATCTGCAGCCGCACCTTGCGCGCCGCGCGCCGCGCCGCCATGACATCGGTGGCCAGCACCAGCCCGACGACCTGCCCGATATGCTGCACCGTGTCGGTGGCAAAAATCGGCTCGTCGCCGGCGAACGACGCCAGCATCGGATCGCCCGCAATGTCGCTGGCCAGCACCACGCCCTGCACGCCCGGCATCGCCAGGGCCGCTGCGGTGTCGATACCCCTTAGCTGCCCGTGTGCCACGGTGGACAGTATGGGTGCGGCATACAGGGTGCCGCGCAATTCGGTGATGTCGTCGACGTAGGTCGCGCCGCCGCAGACCTGGGCGCGGGCGCTTTCATGCGGCTGCGACACGCCGGCAGCGCCACCGGGTTCGGCGTCGGGGCGGATGCCCGGCGTCTTGTCGGGCAGGGCGAATTTTTCCGGCGCGTTCATGCATCGTCTCCTTGCAGCGCGAACGACTCGAGGTTGATCGCCTGCGTTCCCTGGCTCTCGAGCCAGAACCGGTGCATCAGGTTGCCCAGCACTTCGGTGCGGTAGGCGGCACTGGCACGCATGTCCGAGATCGGCTGGAACTCGCTGCGCAACGCGTCGGCAGCCTGGCGGGCCAGTTCGGCGCTCCATTGCCCGCCTGTCAACACCGCCTCGGCGCGGCGCGCGCGCACCGGCGTCGCGGCCACGCCGCCCACGCCGATGGATGCGTGGACGACCTGGCCAGCTTCGAGGCGCAGGTTCACGGCCAGGCAGAGCGCCGAGATGTCGTCGTCGAAACGCTTGGAGATCTTGTAGACGCGCATGGTTTCGCCATCGACCGGCAAAGGCACCTTGACCCAGGCCAGCAGTTCGTCCGCCGCCATGACGTTCTGGCGGTAGCCGGTATACAGCGCCTCGAGCGGCATGTCGCGGTGTCCGCGCGTGCTCATCAGCACCACGTTGGTGCCCAGTGCGATCAGCAACGGCATGCTGTCGCCGATCGGCGAGCCGTTGGCGACGTTGCCACCCAGCGTGCCGGAATTGCGCACCGGCAAGCCGGCGAAACGGTTCGCGAAAACCTGCAGCTGGGGGCGGTCGCGGACCAGTGCCGCATAGGCGTCGTGCAGCGGCACCGCCGCACCGATCGCGACATGGTGCGGGTAACGCTCGATGCGGCGCAACTCCGCGGCCCGGGTGACGTCGAGCAGCTTGTCGAAGCGCCGATGCTGCTTGGTGATCCACAGGCCCACGTCGGTGCAGCCGGCCACGACCTGCGCGTCCGGGTGCGCGGCGCGGGCCTGCAGCAGCGCGGCGAGGGTGCGCGGCGCCAGGTAGGCCTGGCCTGGCCCGGGAGCGAGGTCGGCGTGGCCCGGCTGGCGCGCCGGGGCAACGGCAATCGCACTGGAAACAGGCGCGGGCGCGTCGGCCACCTGCCCGAGTTGCCGCAGTTGCACCAGCAACACGCCCTCGTCGATGGCGGTCCGCGGCAGGCCTGCCATGGGCTGGGCCGCATCGAGGATCGGCCGATAGCCGGTGCAGCGGCACAGGTTGCCGGAGAGTTCCTGCTGCGCCAGCGCGCGGCCGATCGCCTGCCCCCTGGCCACATGGGTCTGGTACATGCCGAACAGGCTCATGACGAATCCCGGGGTGCAAAAGCCGCACTGCGATGCGTGGCATCGCACCATGGCCTCCTGCGCCGGGTGCAGCCGGCCATCGGCGCCAGCAAGGTCCTCGACCGTCCACAGGGCCTTGCCGTCGATCGAGTGGGCCAGCCGGATGCAGCTGTTGACCGCGCGAAAACGCAGTTGTTCGCCATCCGCCTCGGCCAGCACGACGGTGCACGCGCCGCAGTCTCCTTCGCCGCAACCTTCCTTGGTGCCGGTACAGGCCAGGTCTTCACGCAGCAGGTCGAGCAGGGTGCGGTCGGGGGCAATGTTGTGCAGTGACTGGACGGCGCCGCGCCGGATGAATCGGATGGTCTGGTGTTTCATGGGGTATGTTGAGGGTGCCAGGCAGCTCGATGACCGCAATATTTGCGCCAGCGCGCACGGCGGTTCAGCTCAGCTCGAACCTACGCCAGCGGGCAAGCCCTGACATACACGCTAGCATATGGGCGCCATTGCACTATCCGTATGCGAGATCACGCCATCTTCGACAAGATCGACCTTCATTTGATCAGGGTCTTGCATACCGTGTTGACAGAACGCAGTGTTTCGCGCGCCGCCGTCCGTCTGGGCATGCACCAGCCAGCGGTCAGCGCGTCGCTCAAACGGCTGCGTGATTTTGCCCAGGACCCCTTGTTGGTGCGGGCCGGCGGTGGCCTGGTGCCGACCGAGGCCGGTTCGCGCATGATCGAGCCCAGTGCCAGCATCCTGCGCAGCGCCGAAGGGCTTTTCGCCGACGCACGGGGTTTCGATCCGGCCCGTGCCGAGCACCTGTTTCGTATCGCCGCCAGCGATTACCTCGATACCCAGTTCCTGCCACGGCTGGTGGGGCAGATCAAGGCCCAGGCGCCTTTGTGCGGGATCGAGATCCTGCCTCTGTCGCGCGACTCCGACTACCGCGCCCAGCTGGCACAGGGCGAGGTCGACATCGTGATCGGCAACTGGTCCACGCCGCCGGACGATCTGCACCTGGGCGCCTTGTTCGACGACGAGGTCGTCTCGCTGGTGTCCGAACAACATCCCGCGGTGCGCCGAGGCTGGGACCAGCAGGACTGGCTGGCGGCCGACCATGTCGCACCGGGAGCGACCCATCGGGGCGCCAAGGGCGTGATCGACGAACAACTGGACGCATTGGGCCTGCGGCGCAGGATCACCGTGCGGGTGGCGCATTTCAGCCTGATTCCCGCGATGGTGGCATCAAGCTTGCTAGTGCTGACCACCGGACGGGCGTATTGCGAACGATTTACCGGTCGCCTGCCGGTGCGCATCCTGCCGTGTCCGGTACCGTTCCCGCGCATGCGTTACTACCAGCTGTGGCATGCTCGCAGCCATGGTTCCGCAGCCGGCAAGTGGTTGCGCGAACGGGTCAAGGCGGTGGCGGCCCGTTTGCAGGAGGAGCCGGTGAGCGGTTAGGAAGGCGCAGCGAAAGTGTCCTGCAACTGGACCCACAACAAGCGCCCCCGGGTGCAACAACGAGTGACAAGCCAGGATGACGACGACAACGACGGCGCGATTGCAACTGACGGGTATCACCAAGCGGTACCCGTCGGTGGTGGCCAACAACGATGTTTCATTGACGGTGATGCCCGGCGAAACCCATGCGGTGCTGGGAGAGAACGGCGCTGGCAAGTCCACCTTGATGAAGATCATCTACGGCTCGGTCAAGCCCGATTCCGGTACCGTGGCGTTCAATGGCCAGTCGGTGCACATCCGCAATCCGCAGGAAGCCCGTGCCATGGGTATCAGCATGGTGTTCCAGCACTTCAGTCTGTTCGACACCATCACCGTGGCCGAAAACGTCTGGCTCGGGCTGACCAAGACACTGTCACTGGCCGAGGTCACCCGATCCATCGTGGCCAAGGCGCAGGAATACGGCCTGGACATCGACCCGGCGCGGCCGGTGCACACGCTCAGCGTTGGCGAGATGCAGCGGGTCGAGATCATCCGGGCCTTGTTGACCAGCCCCAAGCTGCTGATCCTGGACGAGCCGACCTCGGTGCTGACGCCGCAGGCGGTCGACAAGCTGTTTGTCGTGCTCAAGAAACTCGCCTCCGAGGGCTGCAGCATCCTGTACATCAGCCACAAGCTGCACGAGATCCGCGAACTGTGCACCGCTTGCACCGTGCTGCGCGGCGGCAAGGTCACCGGCGTGTGCAATCCGGCCCAGGAGTCCAATGCGTCGCTGTCGCGGCTGATGATCGGTGCCGAACCTCCCGCGTTGACGCACCGCGAGCAAAAGCCGGGCGCGCCGCTGCTGCGCATCCGCGGCCTGAGCCTGCCGCGCGAAGACCAGTTCGGCGTCGACCTGGACAACATCGCGTTGCAGGTCTGCGCTGGCGAGGTGGTCGGCATTGCCGGGGTCTCGGGCAACGGCCAGCGCGAATTGCTGTACGCCCTGTCCGGTGAGGATTGCCGCGCACGCGCTGGCAGCATCCGCATGGGCGATACCGACATGTCGGCCCTGCATCCGGGCGCGCGGCGCAAGCTGGGCTTGCATTTCGTGCCCGAGGAGCGGCTCGGACGCGGCGCCGTGCCCACGCTGGGGCTGGCGCACAACCTGCTGCTGACACGCAACGAGGCCTTGTCGGGGCCGATCCACTGGATACACCTGGGGCGTCTGCGCGAGCAGGCGGCCGACATCATCGGGCGCTTCAACGTCAAGGCGGGAGGGCCGGATTCCGCGGCCCGGTCCCTGTCGGGCGGCAACCTGCAGAAGTTCATCGTCGGGCGCGAGATCGACGCCAAACCCCGGCTGCTGATCGTCTCGCAACCGACCTGGGGCGTGGATGTGGGCGCTTCGGCGCAGATCCGTGGCGAGATCCTGGCTTTGCGTGACCAGGGCTGCGCGGTGCTGGTGGTGAGCGAGGAACTCGACGAGTTGTTCGAACTCAGCGACCGGTTGCATGTGATCGCCAAGGGGCGGCTGTCGCCGTCGGTGCCGATCGGGCAGGCCACGATCGAAAAGATCGGCGAGTGGATGAGCGGATTGTGGGAGGCCGAGCATGCTCAAGCTTGAGGCCCGCCCGCAGCCGTCCGGATTCTGGAGTTATGGCTCGCCGATCCTGGCGCTTCTGCTGACGGTGGTGATCGGCATCATCATGTTCGTGGCGCTGGGCAAGGATCCGCTGCGCGGGCTGGAGATGTTCTTCTGGCTGCCGATCAGCAGCGGTTACCAGGTCGGTGAATTGCTGGTCAAGGCCACGCCCTTGCTGATCATCGCGCTGGGCCTGGCGATCTGCTTTCGCTCCAATGTCTGGAATATCGGCGCCGAGGGGCAATACATCATCGGCGCCATCTTTGCCGGTGGCGTCGCCCTGATGGCCGACAAGTCCACCGGCGCCTGGATCCTGGTGCCGGTGCTGCTGGCCGGCGTTGTCGGCGGCATGGTGTGGGCGGGTGTCACCGCGCTGCTGCGTGACCGCTTCAACGCCAACGAGATCCTGGTCAGCCTGATGTTGGTCTACGTGGCGGTGCAGCTGCTCAGCTACATGGTCGGCGGGCCATGGAAGGACCCACAAGGGTTCAACTTTCCGCAGACCAAGACGTTCGAGGCGGTCACGCGTATCCCGCGCCTGTTTGACGGCTCACGGGTGAGTATCGGCGTGATCTTCGCGTTGGTCGGTGTACTGGCGATGTGGGTGTTCCTGTTCCGCACCCGGGCCGGTTTTGCGCAGCAGGTCGGTGGCCTGGCTCCGGCCGCCGCGCGGTATGCCGGGTATTCATCGCGCCAGGCCTTGTGGACGGCGCTGCTGATCTCCGGCGGCGCCGCCGGCCTGGCTGGCGCCCTCGAAGTGGCCGGGCCGATCGGGCAGCTGACGACCTATCTGCCTGCCGGTTATGGTTTTGCCGCCATCATCGTGGCCTATGTCGGGCGTCTGCATCCGGTCGGAATGGTGTTCTCGGCCATCCTGATGAGCATGTTCTACATCGGCGGCGAGATGGCGCAATCGCGCCTGGGCCTGACCAAATCGCTGACCGGCGTGTTCCAGGGCCTGCTGCTGTTTTGCCTGCTGGCCTGCGACACACTGGTCAACTATCGGCTCCGGCTGGGCCGCTCCGGGAGCACATGATGGATTCCTATGCCTTGTTGGTCGCAGCCACGCTCAACGCCGGCACCGTGCTGGCGCTGGCCTCGCTGGGCCTGCTGATCAACGAGAAGGTCGGCATCGTCAACCTGGGCGCCGAGGGCATGATGCTGTGCGCCGCCATTGCCGGTTTCGCCACCGTGGTGCTCACCGGCAGCGACAGCCTGGGGTTTGTCGCCGGCATCGCGGCCGGGGCGGTTCTGGCCGCGTTGTTCGGCCTGCTGGTGATCTGGCTCAACACCAACCAGTACGCGACCGGCCTGGCCCTGACCCTGTTCGGCGCCGGCTTTTCCGCGTTTGTCGGCACCGGCTACGTGCAGGCCCGCATGCCGGAGCGGCCATCGTTTGCGATTCCGTGGTTGTCTGACATTCCCTTGCTCGGCCCGGCGTTGTTCCGTCACCATCCGCTGGTCTACCTGACGGTGTTGTTCGCGCTCGCCCTGATCTGGTTCATGTACCGCACCCGTGCCGGTCTGGTGATGCGCAGCGTGGGCGAGAGCCCGGAGTCGGCGCATGCGCTCGGATACCCGGTACGGCGCATCCGGTTGCTGGCCGTGGTCGTGGGCGGCGCGTTGTGCGGCCTGGCGGGTGCCTATCTGTCCGTCATCTACACCCCGTTGTGGGTCGAGGGCATGGTCGCGGGCAAGGGCTGGATTGCGCTGGCACTGACCACCTTCGCCACCTGGCGGCCGGCTCGGGTATTGCTCGGAGCCTACCTGTTCGGCGGCGTGACGATGCTGCAGTTTCACCTGCAGGGCATGGGCGTGCAGGTGCCCAGCCAGTTCCTGACCATGATGCCTTACCTGGCCACCATCGTGGTGCTGGCACTGATTTCCCGCAACCCGCAATGGATCCGCATCAATATGCCGGCGTCCATCGGCAAACCGTTTTATCCCGGCTCATAATCGAGCGCTTTGCTGACCCTCACCTTTTTTCAAGGACAAACATGACAGACCTGAACAAACGATCCCTTTTCCGGGCAGCAGCCCTGACGGCCGTCGCAGCGGCCGTTCTGGTGGGTTGCGGCAAGAAGGAAGAGCCGGCCCCGGCGCCTGCCGCTGCGCCTGTCGCTGCGCCTGCGCCTGTAGCCGCGCCGGCACCAGCCAAACCCGAGCCCCTGAAGATCGCTTTCGCCTATGTCGGCCCGGTTGGCGACGGCGGCTGGACCTTCGCGCACGACCAGGGACGCAAGGCGCTCGAGAAGGAATTCGGCGACAAGATCGTGACCTCGTTCGTCGAAAACGTGCCCGAGTCGGCCGACGCCGAGCGCGTGCTGCGTGACATGGCCGGCCAGGGCAACAAGCTGATCTTCGGTACCACCTTCGGCTACATGGAGCCGATGCTCAAGGTCTCGGCCGACTTCAAGGACATCAAGTTCGAGCATGCCACCGGCTACAAGCAGAGCGAAAACATGCGGACCTACGACAGCCGCACTTACGAGGGCGCCTACATGGCCGGTGTCATCGCCGGCAAGATGACCAAGACCAACACACTGGGCGTGGTCGCATCGATCCCGATTCCCGAGGTGATCCGCAACATCAACAGCTTCACGATGGGCGCGCAGTCGAGCAACCCGAAGATCAAGACCAAGGTGGTCTGGGTCAACGAATGGTTCAACCCGCCCAAGGAGACCGAGGCGGCGACCTCGCTGATCAACGGTGGCGCCGATGTGTTGTTCCAGAACACCGATTCGGCCGCCGTGCTCAAGACCGCGCAGGACAAGGGCAAGCGCGCATTCGGCTGGGATTCCGACATGACCGCCTATGGTCCGAAGGCCCACCTGGGTTCGGCCATCATCAACTGGGCACCGTACTACATCCAGACCACCAAGGAAGCACTGGACGGCAACTGGAAAGGCGGCGGCGGTGTATGGTGGGGACACAAGGAGGGCGCCATCGACATGGTGTCCATCGCCGAGGACGTTCCGGCCGAGACCAAGGCCCGGATCGACGAGATCAAGAAGGGCCTGAAGGACGGCACCTACGCCATCTGGAAAGGTCCGATCATGGGCCAGGACGGCAAGGAGATCCTGGCCAAGGACGCGGTGGCCGATGACAAGTTCCTGGGTGGCGTGAACTTCTACGTCAAGGGCGTTGAAGGCAAGGTGCCCGGCGGCAAATAAGCAGTCCCGTGGCCCCGCGCGTCGGTGCGGGGCTGTATCTGCAAGGGCTGCCCGTTGGCAGCCCTTTGCATTTCGAGAGAAAGGATGCCATCGTGAACGTCAGACCTGTCGCCCCGGATCGCCTGCCGGATTTGCTGCGCGCCATGCCCAAGGCCGAGTTGCACATGCATATCGAGGGCTCGCTGGAGCCGGAGCTGATCTTCCAACTGGCGCTGCGCAACCAGGTGCCGCTGCAGTACCCGGATGTGGAGGCCTTGCGCCGGGCCTATGTGTTCAACAACCTGCAGGACTTCCTGGACATTTATCACACCGGCACCACCGTGTTGCGGTTCGAGCAGGACTTCTACGACATGGCGCATGCCTACCTGGCGCGCGCGCATGCCGACAACGTGCTGCACACCGAGATTTTCTTCGATACACAAACCCATACCGGGCACGGCGTGGATGCGCAGGTGGTCGTCAACGGCCTGCACCGCGCGTGCGTCGATGCAGCCGCCGAGTTCGGCATCAGCGCTTCGCTGATCATGTGTTTCCTGCGCCACCTGAGCGAAGCCGACGCCTTCGAGGCGCTGGAGCAGGTGCTGCCGCTGCGCGACAAGATCCTGGGCATCGGGCTGGCCTCGAGCGAACTGGGCCACCCGCCAGAAAAGTTTGCGCTGGTGTTTGCGCGTTGCCGCGAACTGGGCTTTCGCCTGGTCGCCCATGCCGGCGAGGAGGGGCCGCCGGCGTATATCTGGAGCGCGCTGGACGTGCTCAAGGTCGAACGGATCGACCACGGCGTGCAGGCGATCCACGACCAGGCCTTGATGCAGCGCCTGGTCCAGCAGCAGATCGCGCTCACAGTGTGCCCCTTGTCCAACCTCAAATTGTGCGTTTATCCGTCGCTGGCCGAGCACAACATCGGCCGCATGCTGCAGGCCGGTATCGTCGCCACGATCAATTCGGACGACCCGGCCTATTTCGGCGGATATGTCAACGAGAACTTCACCCAGACCTTCGCCGCGTTGGGCCTGTCGGGCCAGCAGGCCTGGCAACTGGCGGCCAACAGTTTCAGTGCCAGTTTTGCCGATGCGCACCGCAAGCGCCAGTACCTGGACCGGCTCAACGGTTGTTTCGAGACCTTCCGGTAGCCCGCCCTGGCGGGTGCTGCCCGGGCGCCATCCGCGACGCTGACGGGCAAGCGGCTCCGGGTAGAATGCGCAGCGGCCCGTCGCTCCGGCGGGCCTTCGTTTATCCGGAGCCATGTAGAGGACTACCATGTATAAAAACCTCGCCTGCGCGCTCGCGGCCGCCTGTTGTTTTCTTTTTCCCCCGTCTTTCTCCGCTTCGGCGCAGTCGCCGCCACTCAAGGTCGGGTTCGTCTATGTCGCGCCGCTGACGGGCGCTGGCTGGGTGCACCAGCACGATCAGGGCCGCAAGGCCTTGCTGGCCGCGATCAATCCGCCCGGTGCACCCGAGCGGGTGTCGGCGACCTATGTCGAGAACGTCGCCGAAGGGCCGGATGCCGAGCGCGTGATCCGCGACCTGGCGCGCCAGGGGCACAAGCTGATCTTCACCCCCAGCTTCGGCTACATGGAGCCGACACTGGCCGTGGCGCGCGAATTTCCCGACCTGCGCTTCGAATCGATCACCGGTTACAAGACGGCTCCCAACGTGGCGACGGCGAATGCGCGTTATTACGAAGGGCGTTACCCTGTCTCTTATACACATCTGACGCTGCCGACGAATAGAGAGGTGTAGATCTCGGTG